>Ga0210040_10003642_pt1 | contig 20703 bp, 20 predicted proteins | sample CryGeyCG12114_NA_FD_185462 | JGI IMG/M metagenome (GOLD analysis project Ga0210040, IMG submission 185462) | Groundwater microbial communities from aquifer - Crystal Geyser CG19_WC_8/21/14_NA (SPAdes) (version 2) | ecosystem: Environmental > Aquatic > Deep subsurface > Groundwater | place: USA... | reverse complement strand
TCCCCGTGCTCGTGGCGGCCCTCGTCCCGCAGCAGGTGCTGCTGCACGTCCTGTTCGACACCGCGGCCGCGGCCGTCGGCGGCTGCACCCCGGTGCAGGCCGCGCACCAAGCGATGACCATGCTCACCTGCATGCCGGCTCACGGCATGGGACCGATGGGCTACGCCTGGCCGATGTTCGTCGGTCACGCCGTGGCGACCCTGGGGACGGCGTGGCTGCTGGCCCGCGGCGAGGCCTGGTGCTGGCGCCTGGTCGACCGGGTGGCGCAGGCCGCGTACGCCGCCCCGGCCGTACGGCTCGGACGTCGTCGTCCGCGCCTCGTCACGACCGTGCTCACCTCCGCCCTGCTCCGGCGGCCGCGACGCCCGGGCCTGTCTCGCGGGCCTCCGCTCTCCTTCGCCTAGCGACCACCGCGGCCTCGTCGCCGTCCACGCCCCGCCTCACCGCCGGGCCCACCCGTCTGCTTCGTCGAAGGACCTCACCGTGCCCCACCCCACCCTGCCCGAGCCCACCGCTTCTCCCCCCGCCCCCCGCCGTCGCACCACACGGCTCCGGACGACGGCCGCCGCGCTCGGCGCCGGCCTCGTGCTCGCGCTCGTCTCCGCCCCGGCGTACGCGCACGACGAGCTGAGGTCGAGCTCTCCGAGCGACGGCACCACGCTGGCCCGACCCCCCGCCCAGATCGTCCTGACCTTCGAGGAGCCGCCCGTCGAGCTCGGCGCCCAGGTCGTCGTCACCGGTCCGGACGGCCCGGTCTCCTCCGGGACGCCGCGCCTCGACGGCGACGACGTCATCGCCGACGTGCAACCCTCGGCGCCCGCCGGTCGTTACACGGTCGCCTGGCGTGTGACGTCGGACGACGGGCACCCGGTCTCCGGGACGTTCGCCTTCACGGCGACGGCCGCGGCGGGTGGTGCGACGGCGTCCGCCGCCACCACCCCAGCGGCCGCCCCGGCCCCGGCGCAGGTGCCCCGGCGCGAGCCGCTCATCCCGTCCTGGGCCTGGATCATCGCCGGCGTCATCGCCATCGTGGCGGCGATCCGGCTCAACCGGCGCGCGAGCGCACTGAACAAGCAGCGGGAGGACTGAGATGGCCAAGCGTCATGATCCCGGCGCAGAGGACCGCCGGCGCCAGGCCCGGGCCGCGCAGCAGGCGGCCCTCGCGCGGGCGAAGCGGCGGCGCACCCTGATCCAGCTGGCGGTCGTCGGCGGCGTCGCCGTCGTGGTCGTCGCCATCATCGCGACGGCCGTCGTGCTCGGCAACCGCGGGAAGAGCACTGCAGCAGCGGCCGCCGCGCCGGTCGCCACGGCCACCACCACGGTCGACGGGACACCGGTCCCGTTCGTGATCGGCGGCAGCGGGGCCACCGCCAACGGCGTCCGCGTCGGCGCCGACACCGCGAAGGTCAGCATGGACCTCTGGGTCGACTACTCCTGCCCGCACTGCCAGGAGTTCGAGGCGACGAACAACGACACGCTGACGAGCCTCGTGGCCGCCGGCAAGCTCGCCGTGACCTACCACAACATCCAGATCGTGACCGACTACGGGACCGAGGCCGGCAGCGCCTCCGCCTGCATGGCCGTGCACGACCCGGAGAGCTGGCCGACCTTCAACGCCGCGCTCTACGCCAACCACACGGCCGATACGGACAGCTGGACGTCGAGCGACCTGGCCCGCTTCGCCGGGGCCAACGGGGGTGGCGACGCGACCCAGAAGTGCATCTCCGACGGCACCTACCGCAGCTGGATCACGGCGAACACCGCAGCCTCGACCAAGGCCGACGTGACCGGGACGCCGACGATGTTCATCGACGGCAAGAAGACCGACACGCTGTCGGGCCAGGCGCTGATCGACCGCGTCAGCACCCTCGCCGGTGCCTGAGCCCCGCGGCGCCACCCTGGCGGACGACTCCGTCGAGCCCGACGACCCCGACGATCTCGACGACCGGGACGACCTCGAGAGCCCGGGGTCGCCGGGGGTGCCGGCCCCGGGTCGTCGTACGGGGGCGCTCATGGTCCTCGCCGGGGTGCTGGGGCTGCTGTCGGCGATGGTCCTGACCATCGACCGGTTCCGGCTGCTCGAGGACCCGTCGACGCAGCTGGCCTGCAACCTCAGCCCGTTCATCGCGTGCGGACCGGTGATGCAGTCGCGGGCCGGGGCCCTGTTCGGCTTCCCCAACCCGCTGCTCGGCATCATCGGGTTCTCGGTCGTGCTGACGACCGGGGTCCTGAGGTCGGCCGGGATCGCCCTGCCGCCCTGGTACCACCGCGGCCTCCAGGTCGGCGTGCTGCTGGCCGCGGTCTTCATCACCTGGCTGCAGACGCAGAGCCTGTACGTCATCGGCGCGCTCTGCCTCTGGTGCATGCTCGTCTGGACGGTCACGATCCCGCTGGTGGTCGTGGTCACGCTCGAGAACGCGGCCGCCGGACGGCTCGGCACCGGTCCGGAGCGCCTCGGCGCGCACCTGCGTCCGTACGCGGTGACGGTCGTGGCCGTCTGGTACCTGGTCGTCCTGGCCGCGATCGGCCTGCGGTTCTACCGGGAGTTCGCCCTCTACTGGTTCGGCGTCGCGCTCTAGCCGCACCCCTGCTCGACAGCGACGAGGATCCGGCACCGACCTCGGTGCCGGATCCTCCTCGTTGTGGTCGGGGCCCGCCGGAAAACCCGTTGCCCAGCCGCAAGGGCGCGTCCTAGTGTCCGCAGTGGCGTCGACCAGACGCCGGACCAGCCCGAGGAGGTGACCCTGGATGTCGACGACCCCGCAGCACGCCGTACGCGCCGCCGACCCGGACGGGGCACCGTTCCCCGGCTGGCGTCGAGACTGACGCAACGCCCGCCCGCGGCCTGACGCCGCGACGCCCGCGACCCCTCGAGGTCGCCCACACCCTCACGACCCCGCCAGCACCAGCCTGGCACCGGGCCGGTCCTGCGCGCCCTGGCGCGCCACCCAGCAAGGAACCCTCATGCACCAGCACGTCCCGCTCGCGAGCCTCGGCAGCCCCGGTCTGCCCGTCAGCTCGTACGACCAGCTCGGTCGGCACCGCCGACCGGACCTGCCCTGGCCCCCCGATCCCCCACCGCGCCCCGGACCCCGGCCACGCCGTGGTCTTCTGCGCAGGGTCAGGCGGGTCGTCCGCCCCGCGGTCGGCACCTCCTGACCCGGTGACGCACCCTGGGACGTGCTGATCTCCTCCACGGAAGACACGTCCCATGCCCAACCCCCTCGGCGTCCTGCTCCGCCACAGACGTGCGGGGCAGGACACCCTCGCCTGGGCCCGCCCGGACCTCCAGGCGCCCGGGAACGTCCTCCTCACCAGCCCCGCCTTCGCCGACGGCACACCCATCCCGCGGCCACCTCCTCGCGGCGAACGTGTCTCCCCCGCTGGTCTGGACGCCGCCTCCGCGCGGGACCGAGGAGCTCGTCCTGCTCGTGCAGGACCCGGACGCCCCGAGGAGCCGGCCGGCGACCCACGCGCTGGCCGCGGGACTCGACCCCGTGCTGCCCGGTCTCCGGGAGAACGCGCTCAGCAACCCCAGCCCGGTCCGCGGGCTCAGGCACGGCCGCGGCGCGCTCGGCCACCGCGGCTGGGCCGCGCCGGCACCCGTGCCGTCGCACGGACCCCACACGTACGTCTTCCAGCTCTTCGCGCTCGACCGGCGGCTCGACCTGCCCGAGGGCTTCCGCCTCGCCGACGCGCTGGACCCCATGGCCGGGCAAGTCCTCGGGCGCGCCCGGCTCGACGGGACGTACGAGATCAGGTAGCGCACACGCCGTCAGCGACGCCTGCGCGCCGACCCGAAGAGGCCGCGGATGATCTCGCGGCCTGCCTGTCCGGCGAACGACTTCACCAGGGGCGAGCTCACGATCTGCTCGAACGTCCCCTTCGGCTGCCGGCTCGAGGCTCGGGGCTGGCTGGCCCGCGGCTGCTGACGCGCAGCGGCGGTGCGCTCCTTCGCGGCCTGCTTGTCGGCCTCGTCCTGCTGCTTGACCCGCTCGGCCTGCTCCTGCTCCTGCTGGGCCGCCGCCGCACCCTGCTCGAGCTTGCGGGCCAGCATCTCCTGCGCGGAGTCGCGGTCGATCGCCTGGCCGTACTTCTTCATCAGCGCCGACATGGCCACCCCGGGCCGCAGCACGTCCTCCGGCGTCGGTGCCATCAGCGAGCGCGGCGCGATCATGCGCGTCCACGCGACCGGGGTCGGAGCGCCGTCGGGGTCCATCACGGTGACGACCGCCTCGCCGATGCCCAGCTGCTGCAGCACCTCGGCCAGGTCGTAGTCCGACCTCGGGAACGTCGCCACCGTCTGCTTGAGCGCCTTGGCGTCGTTGGGCGTGTGCGCCCGCAGCTGGTGCTGCACGCGCGACCCGAGCTGGGCGAGCACGTCGTCCGGGACGTCCTCGGGCGTCTGGGTGACGAAGAAGATGCCGACGCCCTTGGACCGGATCAGCCGGACGGTCTGGGCGATCGCGGTGAGGAACGCCTTGGACGCGTCGGCGAAGAGCAGGTGCGCCTCGTCGAAGAAGAACACCAGCCTGGGCTTCTCGACGTCGCCGACCTCCGGCAGCTCGTGGAACAGGTCCGCCAGCAGCCACATCAGGAACGTGGAGAAGATCGCCGGCCGGTCCTGCAGGTCGGGCAGCTCCAGCAGCGACACCACCCCGCGCCCGTCCCCGGTCACCCGCAGCAGGTCGGCGGTGTCGAACTCGGGCTCGCCGAAGAAGGCGTCCGCACCCTGGTCGGACAGGGTGATCAACGACCGGAGGATCACCCCGACTGTCGCGGCGCTCAGGCCGCCGATGGCCTTGAGCTCGGCCTTGCCCTCGTCGCCGGTCAGGTGGGTGAGGACCGCCCGGAGGTCGGCCAGGTCGAGCAGCGGCAGCCCCGACGCGTCGGCGTAGTGGAACACCAGCCCGAGCGAGGACTCCTGGACGTCGTTCAGCCCGAGCACCTTGGACAGCAGGGTCGGCCCGAACGAGCTCATCGTCGCGCGCAGCGGGACCCCGACGCCCTGCCCACCGAGGGAGAAGAACTCGGCGGGGCAGGCCTCCGGCTGCCAGTCCTGCCCGAGCCGCGCCGTACGGGCGAGCAGCTTGTCGCTGGGCTGGCCGGGCGACGCCATCCCGGACAGGTCGCCCTTGATGTCGGCGGCGAAGACCGGCACACCGGCCGCCGAGATCTGCTCGGCCATCAGCTGCAGGGTCTTCGTCTTGCCGGTGCCGGTGGCCCCCGCGACCAGGCCGTGCCGGTTGAGCATGCTCAGCGGGATCCTGACCGGGGCGTCGGGCTTCGGGGCGTCGTCCTCGACCAGGACGCCGAGCTGGATGGAGGGCTCGTCGAAGGTGTAGCCCTTCGCGATGACCTGCCCGGCCGCGGAGAGCGGCGCGACCACGGCGGGCGCCGGGACGTCCACGGCGGGTGCCGGGGCCGGAGGAGCTGCGGCGGCGGTAGGCGGCACGTAGCCCGGAGCTGGCGTCATGGACCGAATCGTAACGATGTCCTCCGGACCGTCCGGACGATCGTTGACTACGCTGACCGGGTGATTTTCAAGCGTGTCGGGGACGTTCGGCCCTACCCCGACCACAGCTACGTCCAGAAGCAGTGGGCGGCCATCGCGCCGCACCAGGTGCGCCTGGACCAGCTCGTGACCACCAAGCGCACGCTGGACCTCGAAGCGCTCCTCGAGGAGGACTCCACCTTCTACGGCGACCTGTTCGCCCACGTCGTCGCGTGGCGCGGCGAGTACTACCTCGAGGACGGGCTGCACCGGGCCCTGCGCGCCGCCCTGCAGCAGCGTCAGACGATGCACGCCCGGGTGCTGGAGCTCCGGTGACGCGGCCGACGTCCCAGGTGGGCCGCGCGACCTGCTCCGCAGGCTAGGCTCCGCGCATGCATGAGGGGCGTCGGCCGCCCCGACGAGGTGCACCGAGGCACGCTCGTCGAGACACGGCAAGGAGCTCGCAGCGTTGATCGGACGGATCTTCCGGGTGGTCCGGACGCCGGTCACGCTGCTCGTCCTGCTCGCGGCGCTCGTCTACGCCGCGTACTGGGGCTACACCAACGTGATCGCGCCGGTCGCGCCGCCACCCCCGACGCCGTGCGTCCAGCAGACGCTGCCCAAGCGGCAGCTGAAGACGTCGCAGGTGTACGTCAAGGTGTTCAACGGCGGCAACAGCCGCGGCCTCGCCGCGAACGTGGGTCGTGCGTTGCGCGGCAAGGGCTTCAAGGTCACCGCGACCACGAACACCATCGAGAAGATCGACGAGACCGTCATCGTCGGCGCGGGCGCGCGCGACCCGGAGGTGCTGCTCGCGAAGAGCTTCTTCAAGGGCGCGCGGGTCAAGGCCGACAAGCGGGCGGACCACTCCGTGGACGTCCTGGTCGGCAACAAGTACGCCGGCTTCGACAAGAACGCGAAGACGACCCTCTCGGTGAACGCCGACAGCCTCTGCCTGCCGTCGGTCGACACGGCCTCCCCCACCCCCGCCTGACCCCCGTCCCTCGGGGCCGAGGCCGCCTCAGGTCGAGGGCTGCCGGCGCCAGCGGGCGAGCCGCCCGGCACGCGCCAGCTCGTGCAGCCGGTCCTCCGCGACCTGCCGGGTGGTCGTCGGCGTGACGATCAGCAGCTCGTCGCCGACCTTGATCCGCTCCCCGGGCGCGGGGTTGAAGGGCGAGGCGCTACGGATGATCAGCGACACCACCGTGTTCGGCGGCAGCCGTAGCTCGCTCACCTCGATGCCCGCCAGCCGGGAGCCGACCGGGACGCGGACCTGCAGCAGGTCCGCGGCGATCTGGTCCAGGGGTGCGGCCTCGACCTCGACGTCGCGGGCCACCTGCTCGTCGGTGATCCCGAGCCGGCGGGCGAGGAAGGGCAGCGTCGGCGCCTGCAGGCAGGTGAAGACGACGACGAAGACCAGCACCACGTCGAAGAAGAAGAGCCCGTTCTCGATGCCGTCGGCGAGCGGGACCGTGGCGAGCACGATCGGCACCGCACCCCGCAGCCCCGCCCAGGACAGGAAGACCTGCTCGCGCAGCCGGACCTTGAACCAGGTGAGGCAGATCCACACCGAGAGCGGACGGGCGACGAAGGTCAGGAACACCCCGGCCGCCCCGCCGACCAGCGCGGCCTGGAGCGTGACCCGGCTGGGGGTGGCCAGCAGCCCGAGCATCACGAACAGCCCGATCTGGGCGATCCAGCCGATCCCCTCGACGAACGACCGCGTCGCCGCCCGGTGCGGCAGCTGGGCGTTGCCGAGCAGCACCGCGCAGACGTAGACCGCCGCGAACCCGCTGGCGTGCGCCGCGGCGGTGATCCCGTACGCGAGCACGGCCCAGCCCAGCGTCGTGAGCGGGTAGAGGCCGGACGACGGCAGTGCGACGCGGCGCAGGAACTGCACGCCGAGCCAGCCCATCCCCGCCCCGATGGCCAGCCCGCCGACGAGCTCGAGCACGGCCAGCACCGCGATGGTCGCCGGTCCGCCCTCGGCCGCGTGGCCGGCGGCCAGCCCGCTGGCCAGGGTCACCAGCAGCACGGTCGGGGCGTCGTTGAGCCCGGACTCCGCCTCGAGCATCCCGCGCAGCCGGTGCGGGACCGGGACGTGGCGCAGCACCGAGAACACGGCCGCGGCGTCGGTCGGCGAGACGACCGCGCCCAGCAGCACCGCGACCCAGAGGTCGAGCCCGAGCACGTAGTAGCCGAAGGCGGTCATCAGGGCCACGCTGACGACGATCCCGAGCGTGGCGAGCGCCAGGGCCGGGCCGATGACCGGCTTGATCTCGGACCACTTGGTGGTCAACCCGCCCTCGGCCAGGATCAGCACGAGGGCCGCGAAGCCGATCGCGTGCGCCAGGTCGGCGTCGTCGAAGGCGACACCGCCGATCCCGTCCTGCCCGAGCAGCATGCCGAGGCCGAGGAAGAGCAGCAGCGACGGCAGCCCGAAGCCGGAGCCCAGCCGGGCCGCGAGGATGGCGATGATGAGCACGACGGCACCCACGAGCAGGATGACGTCGAGGTCGATCATGCCCTCCATCCTCGCGGACCCGCGCTACGGACAGGAAACGAACAGGACCGGATGAGCGCCCGGAGCCCCGGCCGATCACGGCGACACGGCCCCGACACCCGCACGACCAATCCCGGGCTGCGCCCCTCGGCCGCTCTACCGTTCGATCATGTCCGTGCGGACGGTGCCACGCCCGTACCCCTCGCTCGCCTTCCGGCGGCTGCGCGCGCTGACGATCCTGCTGGTGACGATCGCGCTCGTGAACATGGTCGTGCACCTGCTTGACCGCCCCGACGCCGCGCCCGCCGCGACCTCGGCGCCGGCCGCCGCGGGCCAGGCGCCGGCCGCTCCTCCGCCGCCCCCGGCCACCGTGATCAGCGACGCCGTCGACCGCTGGCACGCCAGCGAGTCGGGGCACCTGGCGGTCGTGGTGGCCGACCTGAAGACCGGCCGGACGACGTCGTACGGCGACACCGACCACGCCTTCGCGACGGCGAGCATCGTCAAGGTCGACATCCTCGCCACGCTGCTGCTGCAGGAGCAGGGCAGGCTCAGCAGCCCCCAGCGCGAGGTGGCCGGCCGGATGATCCGCCAGAGCAGCAACGGCGCCGCCACCACGCTGTGGAAGGCGATCGGCCGGGAGAAGGGCCTGGCGGCGGCGAACGCGACGTTCGGGCTGACCGGCACCAAGGGCGGCACGCGGGGCCGCTGGGGCGCGACGACCACGACGACGGCCGACCAGCTGCGGCTGCTGCAGGTCGTGCTCACCGACGACTCCCCGCTGAGCGCGGACGCCCGCGCGTACGTGCAGTCGCTGATGGGCGGTGTGGCGACCGACCAGGACTGGGGCGTCTCCGCCGCCGACTCGCGCGGCGACACCCACGCGTACGTCAAGAACGGCTGGCTGCCGCGCACCGGCGGCTGGGCCGTGACCAGCGTCGGCAAGGTCGAGCACGAGGGGCACCCGCTGCTGGTCGCCGCGCTCTCCGACGGCGGGGGGACCGAGAAGAAGGGCATCTCGGTCGTCGAGCTCGTCGCCAAGAAGGCCGCCCAGGACGTCACCGGCGCCTGAGCCGGACGCGCAGGACCCGGGCAGCTCTAGGCGGACCGGGACGCGACGGCCGGCGCCCCCTCGGACCCCTCGACGGGGAGCACGACCGTCGTGACACCGGCGTCCTCGAAGGCGCGGACCTGGGCCGGGTCGGCCGACGCGTCGGTCACCAGCGTCCAGCGCGGCGGCAGGAGCGCCCAGGCGTGGAACGGGGCGTAGCCCAGCTTGGCCCCGTGAGCGAGGACGTAGACGTGGTCGGCCCGGCTCATCATCAGCTCCTTGAGCCGGGTCTGCTCCAGGTCCTTCTCGCAGATCCCCCGGTCGGCCAGGACTCCGTCGGCCCCCATGAACACCCGGTCGAACGTCATCCGGTCCAGCGCGGCCTCCGTGACGGGTCCCACGAAGCTCTGGCTCGGGTGGCGGAGCCGACCCCCGAGCAGCACCACGTCGAGGTGCTCGGCGTCGGCAAGCACCTCGATGGTGGTCAGCCCGATGGTCGTGATCGTCAACCGGTCGAAGGCCTTGAGCTCCTCGGCCAGCGCGGCCGTCGTCGAACCAGCGTCCAGGGCGACGCTCTCGCCCCGTTTGACCTGCCGTGCAGCCCACGCACCGATCGTGCGCTTCGCCTCGTGAGCCTCGCCCAGCCGCTCGCGGAGCGAGGTCTCAGGATGCGGCTCCAGGCTCAGCGCGCCGCCGTACGTACGGGCCAGCTTGCCCTCGGAGGTGAGCACGGCCAGGTCGCGTCGGATGGTCGACGCGGTCACCCCCAGGCGGACGGAGAGGTCCTCGACGCTCGCGGGGCCGGCGGACATGGCGAGACGGAGGATGTCGTCGCGACGCTGCTGCGAGCGGACGCGGGCCATCAGAGGAGCTCGTCGCGTGCGCACTGCGCGTTCTGCGCATGCCTGGTTCTCGTCAAGGCGTAGGGCATCTCTGGTCCTTCGTGGTGCCACAGGCGGCAGATCTGCCGCACGCGTGGCCGAACTGTAGCGTGCAGCCCGGTCGGTTGCCCCGAGAGCCGCAGTTGGCGAACCTTTTGCTGCGCGAAGGACGCGGATATCGGCCATCCTATTGCGCGAATCGCGCAGTCGGTGATAGTTCTGGTCCCACGAGCAACGACAGCTCGCGCCGGGTCGCCCCGGGTGACTTCAAGGAGGAAGTTCCGATGTCCGACCCCACCCCTCTGATCGGGACCGAGGGCGCACTCCTCACCCGGGCGGTCTCCCGCCGATCCCTGCTGCAGCTGGCCGGCTTTCTCGGCGCCGGCGCAGCGCTCGGACCGGCGCTCGCCGCCTGCGCGGGACCCCAGAGCAGCAGCACCTCGTCCGCAGGCGCCGGCTCCGACTCGCTGAGCATCATCCTGAACCGGAACCTGGTCAGCCTGGACAACAAGCTGAACCAGTACGACGCCGCCGTGACGGTGCAGCGGGCGGTCCGCCAGGCGCTGACCCAGATCGGCCTCGACCTGAAGCCGCAGCTGGTGCTCGCCAAGACGTTCGCGCTGGCGTCCCCGACCACGTGGAACGTCGAGCTCCGCGACGACATCCACTACTCCGACAACTCGCCCGTCACGGTCGAGGACGTCGAGACCGCGCTCAAGCTGTACTTCCAGGTGTCGGCGGGCTACGTCGCGTCCCAGTTCGCCGAGCAGCCCACGCTCACCAAGACCGGCGACCGGACCTTCACCCTCACCACCAAGAAGCCGCTGGTCACGCTCGACGCGCTGATGTCCAACATCCTCATCACCCCCGCTGCGGCGAACAAGGCGGAGGAGCTGCGCGAGGGCATCGGCTCGGGTCCGTTCACCGTGGCGTCGGCCGACTCGGGCACCGGCACGTACAAGCTCGTGCGCAACGAGAACTACTGGGGCGAGAAGGCCCTGCTGTCCGAGGTGAACGTCGCCTACCAGGAGGACGAGGGCGCCCGGGTCATCGCGATCACCTCCGGCCAGACGGACGTGATCGACACCATCACCCCGGAGTCGGCGGCCAGCCTCAAGACCAAGCAGGACGTCGAGATCGTCCAGAACAAGGGCACGCGGCTGATCCACCTGTTCTACAACTTCCGCAAGCCCTCCTCCCACCCGCTGAGCCGGCCGGCGGTGCGCGAGGCCCTCAGCCACGCGGTCGACCACGACTCGCTCATCAGCTCCCTGATGGCCGGGCAGGTCACCTCGGCCGAGGGCGTCGTCCCCACCACGCTCAGCGGGTACGCCCCGACCGGCACCTACACCTTCGACCTGGACAAGGCGAAGTCGATGCTGGCCGCCGAGGGCGTGAAGGACCTCAAGCTGACCTTCATCTGGGAGGACTCGGAGTTCGCCGGCGCCTCGCGCGTGCTGGAGGCGGTGGGCCAGATGCTCGACGCGGCCGGCGTCGGCGTCACCCTGAAGCAGATCCCCAAGGGCGGCGACATCAACGGCTGGCGGCGCGGCGAGTCGGGCGACTGGGACGTCCTGGCCAACGGCTACGGAAACCAGACCGGTCTGGCGATCACGAACCTGGTCGGGCAGTACGGCGGCACCGCGGCCAAGGAGAAGACCCGGGACACGTACCAGGGCTTCGTGGTCCCCGAGATCTCCGACCTGCTCGACTCGGCCGGTTCCGAGCCGGACGCCGCCAAGCGCGACGCGCTCCTCAAGTCGGCCCAGGAGAAGGTCTGGGCGCTGTGGCCGGCCATGTGGGCCTGGACGCCGAACAACCTGCTCGCCCGCCGCAAGCGGGTCACCACCCTCGACCTCTCGCCGGGCAACTACTACGACCTCGCCACGGTCGCCGTCGCGGACTGAGCCATGGCCCCCTACCTCCTCAAGAGAGTGGGGCAGACGGTCCTGACCGCGTGGGTCACGGTGACGATCGTCTTCCTGCTCCTCCGGCTCGCCCCGGGCGACCCGGCCGTGAGCTACGCGCCGCCGAACCCGACGGCCGCTCAGCTGGACGCGATCCGGCACGAGTTCGGGCTCGACCGGCCGCTGCTCAGCCAGTACGCGACGTTCCTCAGCCACCTCGCCCACGGCGACGTCGGGACCTCGTTCCAGTTCCGGGAACCCGCGCTGGCGGTCGTGCTGCAGCGGCTGCCGTTCACGATCACCCTCGCGGTGGCCGCCATCGTCGTCACCGCGCTGCTCGCCATCCCGCTCGGCGTCTGGATGGCCCGGCGAGCCAACACCGCCGCCGAGCTCGGAGCCAACATCGCCACCATCGCCGGGCAGTCGATGCCGGACTTCTGGATCGGCTTCGTGCTGCTGATCATCTTCGCGGTCAACCTGCAGGTGCTCCCGTCGTCCGGCTTCACCTCGTTGTCCTCGCTGATCCTGCCCACCCTGACGATCGTGATCCTGCAGGTGGCGCTGATCTCGCGGCTGGTGCGCCGCGAGATGGGGGTCAACCTGGCCGCCCCGTACGTGACGATCGCCCGGTCCCGGGGCGTCTCGGAGTCCCGGCTGACCTGGCGCTACGCGTTCGCCAACTCCGCGATCCCGGTGGTCACCGCGCTGGGCACCCGGTTCGCCGCGATGCTCAACGGCGTCGTCATCGTCGAGGTCGTCTTTCAGTGGCCCGGGGTGGGTTCGCTCGTCGTCGACGCGCTGGAGCGGCGCGACCTGCCGCTGATCCAGGCCACGGTGCTGGTCACCGTCGTGCTGGCCCTGGTCGTCCAGCTGGGCGTCGACCTCCTCTACCCGCTGCTCGACCCGCGGGTCCGGCTTGGAGCGGGGGCCCGCTGATGGCTGTTGCCGACCTGGTCCGGCCCTCGGCCGTCACCCTGCGCCAGCTCAACTCCTCCGCGGCCGCGCGTCGCGCCCGGCACAGCACGATCAAGATCTGGGTGGGCGCGATCTGCGCCGGGATCGTCGTGGTGCCCGTCGTCCTCGCCGGCGTCCTCCCGCTGCCCGACCCCGTCCGCGGCGTGCTCAAGGACACCTCCCTGCCGCCGCTGTCGCCCGGGCACCTGCTCGGCACCGACCCGAACGGCCGCGACCTGCTGTCAAGGATCCTGCACGGCGGCCAGACCAGCCTGATCATCGGCGTGCTGGCGATCGTGCTGTCCGGCCTGATCGGGGTCGTCGCCGGCTCCCTGGCCGGCTACTACGGGGGCTGGGTCGACGTGCTCGTGTCACGGGCCCTGGAGGCCCAGATGTCGCTGCCGCTGCTGCTCATGCTGCTGCTCGTGGTCGCCCTGTTCGGGCCGTCGATCACCGTGATCACCCTGGTGATCGCGGTCGCCCAGTGGCCCGAACCTGCCCGGCTGACGCGAGCGCTCGTCCTGGTCGAGCGCGAGAAGCCCTACGTCGCCGCGGCTCAGGTGCTGGGGCTGCGCCGGCCGTCGATCATCCTGCGGCACATCATCCCGAACATCCTTCCGCAGGTGCTGGTCGTGGTGTTCCTGCTGCTCGCCCAGGCGGTGCTCCTGGAGAGCGCGCTGAGCTTCCTGGGCGCCGGCGTCCAGCGCCCGTACCCGACCTGGGGCGGGATCATCTCCGACGGTCGCGAGCTGTTCGTCATCGGGACGTGGTGGCTGGTCACCCTTCCCGGGGTGGCGATCGCGCTCCTCGTCGTCGGTGTCAACCTCCTCGGCGACGGTCTCCGCGACCGCGTCCGGCGCGTGAAGGCGGCTACCTGATGAGCTCCGTCGTGACCGTCGACGACCTCGTCGTCGAGCTGATGACGGCCGGCGGGATCATCCGCGCCGTCGACGGGGTGAGCTTTCGGATCGACCCGGGCGAGACCGTGACCATCATCGGCGAGTCCGGTTCGGGCAAGTCGACGACGGCGATGGCCCTGCTGCGGCTGCTGCCCGACGACCTCGCGGTCATCTCCGGCGCGGCCACCGTCGCCGGGCAGGACGTGGTCGGCACCCGCAAGCACCTGGGCGCCCTGCGCGGCCGGGCGGTCGCCCTCATCCCGCAGGACCCCATGACCGCGCTCAACCCGATCTCCACGGTCGGTGCGCAGCTGACCGAGGCGATCCGGCGCGCCCATCCCGAGCTGGACAAGGCCGCCGCCCGCGGCCGGGCCGTCGAGCTGATGCGCCAGGTCCACATCGCCGCACCCGAGAAGCGGATGCGGTCCTACCCGCACGAGCTGTCGGGCGGGATGCTGCAGCGGATGCTGATCGCCGCCGCCATCGGGGCGGAGCCGCAGCTCATCGTCGCCGACGAACCGACCTCGGCCCTGGACGTGACGGTGCAGGCCGGGATCCTGGACCTGCTGCTCGAGCTCCAGGAACGGACCGGGGTCGCGATGCTGCTGATCACCCACGACCTGGGCGTCGCCCGGCTGATGAGCGACCGGGTGCACGTCATGCGCCAGGGCGTCTTCGTCGAGGAGGGTCCGGTCGAGCAGGTCGTCGGTCACCCTCAGCACGAGTACACGCAGGCCCTGCTCGCCGCCATCCCCGAGCTGGGCCCGTGGCACGACCCCGAAGAAGCCGAACCGGCCCCGACCGCGCCCCAGTCGACGCCGCCCGGCCCACACCTGCCCCACGACCTGACGCCGGAGGGGTCGATGTCCGCCGCGACGACCGGCACCGGAGGTGAGCTCTTGTGAGCGCCCAGACCACGACTCCCCTGCTCGACGTGTCCGGCCTCGTCATCGAGTACCGCCGCGACGGCGAGAGCTTCCGGGCCGTCGACGACGTGTCGTTCTCGCTCGCCCGGGGCGGCTGCCTCGCCATCGTCGGCGAGTCCGGGTCCGGCAAGTCCACGATCGCCCGGGCCCTGGTCCGGCTGGTCAAGCCCACCGCCGGCTCGATGACCTTCGACGGCACCGACCTCGCCACCCTGTCCGAACGACACCTGCGACCGGTCCGGCACCGCATCCAGATGGTGTTCCAGGATCCGTACGGGTCCCTGGACCCGCACCTGACCGCGGAGCAGGTCGTCGTCGAGCCGATGGCCGTGCGCGGCGAGCGCGACGCGGCGAAGCGCCGGGCCCGGGCCGCCGAGCTGCTCGACTCGGTCGGGCTGCCGACCAGCGCGCTGCACCGCAAGCCGCACGAGTTCAGCGGCGGTCAACGCCAACGCATCGGGATCGCCCGCGCGCTGGCCTCGGACCCCGACCTCCTCGTGCTCGACGAGGCCACCAGCGCGCTGGACGTGTCTGTCCAGGCCCAGGTCTTGGCGATCCTCGCCCGGCTCCGGGCGGAGCGAGGGCTCACGTACCTGTTCATCTCGCACAACCTCGGGGTCGTCCAGGCCATCTCGGAAGAGGTGCTGGTGCTACGGGCGGGCAAGGTGGTCGAACGAGGCACCACCCAGCAGGTGCTCACCGCACCCGCCGAGCCGTACACCCGTCGGCTCCGCCGGTCCGCGCTGGAACCGGGCCTGATGACCGGGCGCAAGCCGCGCGAGGTCGTGCGGGCGGTGGCCGCCGCGCGGATCGCCGAGAGCGCCGAGGCGGTGACGGCATGAGGTCCACCGCGCTGCCCGGCCTCGCCCAGCTGCTGCCCGAGCTCGCGCTCGGCACGATGACCTTCGGCGACACCGTCGATCTCGACGTCGCCCGGACCATGGTCGACGTCGCCCTCGACGCCGGCGTCACCTCGATCGACACCGCGAACGGCTACGCGGCCGGACGCAGCGAGACCATGCTCGGCGAGATCCTGCGCGGTCGCCGGGACAGGGTGCTGCTGGCCACCAAGGCCGGCATCTACCCCGGGGACGCCGGCGGTCACCCGCTGCTGTCCCGGGCCGGGCTCCGGGCCTCGCTCGAGGCGAGCCTCCGACGACTCGGCACCGACCACGTCGACCTCTTCTACCTGCACCAGCCCGACCGCTCGGTGCCGCTGGAGGAGACCGCGGCCGCCCTGGCCGAGGTCGTCGACGCCGGGCTGGTCCGGGCGATCGGGGTCTCGAACTACGCGGCCTGGCAGATCGGTGACGTCGCGCTGGCCTGCGAGCAGGCCGGTGCTCCCCGGCCGGTCGTCGCCCAGCAGCTGTACAACCTCCTCGCCCGGCGGGTGGAGAGCGAGTACGCCGAGTTCGCCCGGACCCACGAGGTCGCGACCATCGTCTACAACCCGCTCGGCGGCGGGCTGCTGACCGGACGGCACCACTTCGACACCGAGCCGGGCGACGGACGGTTCGGCAGCTCGGCGCTCGCAGCGATGTACCGGCAGCGGTACTGGAACAAGAGCCTCTTCGAGGCCGTCGACGCGCTGGGGGTGATCGCCGCCGACGCGGGGGTGCCGCTGCCCGAGCTCTCGCTGCGCTGGCTGCTCTCCCGACCGCTCGTCTCGGCCGTCCTGCTCGGCGGGTCGAAGCCGGCCCAGCTGGAGGCCAACATCGCGGCCGCTGCCCGAGGCCCGCTGCCCGACGACGTCGCCGCCGCCTGCGACGAGGTCGGCACCGCCCTTGCGGGCCCGATGCCCGCCTACAACCGATGACGACAGGACAGTGACCATGACCACCGCAGCAGAGTTCGCCGAGCGTGTCCGGGCCGGAGAGCCGGTCGTCGGCTACTGGGTCGTGACGGACAACCCGATCGGCACCGAGCGCCTGTCCCGGACCGGGTACGACTACGTCGCGCTCGACCTGCAGCACGGCCTGATCGGCTACTCCGGGATGCTCGGCGGCCTGATGGCGATCGAGGCCGGCCAGCGTTCGGTGGGACTCGTCCGGGTCGAGGCCAACAACGCGACGCCCATCGGGAAGGCGCTCGACGCCGGCGCGGCCGGCGTGATCGTCCCGCTGGTCGACACCGCCGAGGACGCCGCCGCCGCGGTCCGTTCCGCCCGCTACCCACCCGTCGGCATCCGCTCGTACGGGCCCATGCGGTCCGGGCTGCGGGTCGGGCCCGACCCGGCGCAGTCCGACGCGAGCGTGCTCGTCCTCGCCATGATCGAGACCCCTCAGGGGCTGGCGAACGTCGAGCGGATCGCCGCCACGCCGGGCCTCGACGGGCTCTACATCGGGCCGTCCGACCTCGCTCTGGCTGTCGGCGCCAAGAGCCCGGCCGACCCGGACGCGAAGGCCGACCTCGAGGCCGCGGTCGCGCGCATCCTGAAGGCGTGCCAGGACCACGGCATCGTGCCGGGCATCCACACACCGTCCGGCGCCGTCGCGCAGCAGCGCCTGGCCGCCGGCTTCCGGCTCGTGACCGTCGCCTCCGACCTCACCCACCTCGAGGCGATCGCCCGCAGCCACCTGGACGCGGCCCGGGCACCCCGATGACCAGCCGGTACGCCGCTCAGGCCGGCGTGACCTCCACCGCTCCTCGCGAGCTGTTCGACGGCCGGCTCCGGCCCAGCGCGGAGGCCGGCGGCCGGTACGACGCCTACCTGGCGGCCCCGGCGGTGCAGAACCACGCCGCGATGCTGCAGCGGCTCGGCAACGGTGACCTCGGCCTGGCCTGGTTCGGCGGGACCCAGGAGGGTGTCGGAGACGTCTCGATCTGGTTCTCCCGGCTCGAGGACGGCGCCTCAGGCTGGACCGACCCCGTGCGCCTGAGCGACGACGGCACCCGGTCCGAGCAGAACCCGGTGCTGTTCCGTACGCCGAGCGGCGAGCTGTGGTTGCTCTACACCGCGCAGCACGCCGGCCACCAGGACACGGCCGAGGTCCGCCGCCGGATCTCCCTCGACGACGGCGTCAGCTGGGCCCCCGCGGAGACCGTGTTCGGCGCGTCCGAGCAGGGCGGCGTCTTCGTCCGGCAACCCGTGCTGGTGACCCGCTCGGGGCGCTGGCTGCTGCCGGTGTTCCGCTGCGCGCGCGTCCCGGGACAGGACTGGTCGGGCGACCACGACACCAGCTCGGTGATGATCTCCGAGGACCGCGGCCAGACGTGGCGCGAGGTCGCGGTCCCCGGCAGCACGGGCTGCGTGCACATGAGCATCGTGGAGCTGGGCGACGGGACCCTGCACGCCCTGTTCCGGAGCCGGTGGGCGGACTTCGTCCACCAGAGCCGGTCGACCGACGACGGCGACACCTGGTCGGCGCCGGTGGCGACGACGCTGCCCAACAACAACTCCTCGATCCAGCAGCGGCTGCTGGCCGACGGCAGGATCGCGGTCGTGTACAACCACGCGAGCCGGCTCGACGCCACCGCCCGTCGCGAGAACCTCTACGACGAGATCGGCGACGACGGCCTGGTCGACCCCTCGGTCGCGGAACCGGTGCCCCCGGTCGCATCGCGCGGGCACGGGGACCGCACCGCGTTCTGGGGTGCCCCGCGGGCACCACTGAGCCTGGCCTTCTCGGGCGACGACGGACGGACCTTCGAGGTGGCGGGCAATCTCGACGAGGGCGACGGCTACTGCCTGACCAACAACTCCCGCGACCGGCTCAACCGCGAGTTCTCCTACCCCGTCGTCGACCAGGCGCCCGACGGTCACCTCGACGTCGCGTACACGTACTTCCGGCAGACCATCAAGCACGTCCGCATCCCTGCCGACTGGCGCCAGGGCGCCTGATGGTGTCTGCGCGACCCGCACGTCCGGTCGCCGTCGTCACGGGGGTCAGCTCGGAGATCGGGGCGGCGATCGCGCGTCGGCTCCTCGACGAGGGCTGGGCCGTGACCGGGGTCAGCCGGCGTCGGCCCGCGCTGGTCGACCCGCACCTGAGCTGGGTCCAGGCAGACCTGCTGGGGCCGGACGTCCTCGACGGGATGGTCGCCGACCTGCCCGACCCGACCGCGGTCGTCCACGCCGCCGGCACGCTGATCAGCGCGCCGCTCGGCGCGCTCGACCCGGACGCGCCGGAGGTCATGCGGCGGCTGCACGTCGACGTGCCGGCCCGCCTGGTGGACGGCCTGGCGGGACGACTGGCCGACGAGGGGCGGGTGGTGCTCGTCGGCAGCCGGACGAGCACCGGCGCCGCAGGCAAGAGCCAGCACGCCGCGACCAAGGCCGCTCTCGAGGCACTGAGCCGGTCGTGGGCGATCGAGCTCGCCCCCCGCTGGATCACCGTCGACGTCGTCGCTCCCGGACCGACCCGTACGCCGATGCTCACCGATCCCGCTCGCGCAGCCACACCCCCCGAAGTGCCTCGGCTGGGCCGGTTCGTCGAGCCCGACGAGATCACCGGACTCATCGGCTTCCTCCTGGGACGTGACGCCCGGTCGATCACCGGCCAGCGGCTCGTCGTCTGCGGGGGTGCGTCGCTGTGAGACCCACGCTCCTGGGCCTGGTGGCGGACGACCTCACGGGCGCCGGCGACGCAGCGGTGGGCTTCGCGGAGGCGGGCTGGACGGCTGTCCTCGCCCTGCGCCCGTCCCACCTCTCTTCGGTCCGACCCGACCCGACGGTGCTGGCCGTCAGCACCGGATCCCGCGCGGCCCTCGACGACGAAGCCGCCACCCGTACGGCGCGCGCGGTCGAGGCGGTCGTCGCCGCCGGCGCCGAGCGTCTCTACCTCAAGATCGACTCGACCGTCCGAGGCTCGGTCGCGGGCCAGGTCGACGGTGCGCTGGCCGCCTGGTCACGCGTCCACCCGGACGCCCGCGCCGTGCTCTGCCCCGCCTTTCCCGCCCAGCTGCGGACGGTCGTCGACGCGCACGTCCTGGTCGCCGGTGCACCGCTCGCCGCATCGGCCGCTGCGTCGGACCCGGTGACCCCCCGCACGACCGGGGACCTCACGCAGGTGTTCCCGGGTGCGGTCCGCCGTCCCCGCGTCGAGCTCGACGGCCCGCCCGGCTCCCGGCTGGTGGTCGACGCGCACGGAGACGCCGACCTCGACGAGCTCGCCCTCCGGCTCGACCGCGCCGGGCCCGAGGTCGTCATGGTGGGTTCCGGCGGGCTCGCCGCCGCGCTCGGACGGCGGTGGTCGGAGCCCCGAGCGCTCTGGTCGGCGGAGGGCGTCCGCGGCCGGGTGCTCGTCGCCGTGAGCTCGCTGCACCCCGTCACGGGGGCCCAGCTGGAGCAGCTCCGCGGCGGACAGCACGCGACGGGCGTCGACGTGCTCACGACCACGACCGAGTCCACCACCCCGGCCGCGGCCGCGACCGGGCTCGCCCTCCGGGTCGGCACCGCCCTGGCCCGGGGCCGCTACGAGGCCCTGGTCGTGGTGGGTGGGGACGGGGCCGCGGCGATCCTCGCGGGTCTCGCCGCCGACAGCGTCGACATCGACGGCGCCGTCGTCCCCGGCTGCCCGACCGGGATCGTCTCCGGCGGACGCGCCGACGGTCTCCGGGTCGTCACCAAGTCCGGTGGCTTCGGCGGCCCCGCCGCTGTCGAGCAGATCATCCACGAGCTCCGCGCGCGTCGCGCCCACCCTGTTACCGAGAATCCCCCCGCCGGATCCCGGCCCACCCAGAAGGAAACTCCATGACCGAGCCCACGTCCCTGCCCGTCCTGGCCCTCACCCTCGGCGACGTCGCCGGCATCGGTCCGGAGATCACCGCGAAGACCCTCCTGCTCCACCCGGAGCTGCGGGAGATCTGCGTCCCCGTGGTGATCGGGGACGCGGACGCCATGCGGATCGGTGCGGTCCGCGCGGGTCTCGACCCCGAGACGGTCCGCGTCATCAGCGACCCGCGGGCGGCGGTCAACGACCCCGGCGTGATCGAGCTGTGGCAGACCGGTGCGTCGCTGGCCGAGGTCGAGGTCGGCGTGCTCAGCGGGACCGCCGGCGACGGGGCCTACCGCTTCGTGGTCGAGGCCTGTCGGCTCGCCAAGGCCGGCGCCGTCGACGGCATCGTCACCGCCCCGCTGAACAAGGCC
>Ga0210040_10003641_pt1 | contig 20713 bp, 21 predicted proteins | sample CryGeyCG12114_NA_FD_185462 | JGI IMG/M metagenome (GOLD analysis project Ga0210040, IMG submission 185462) | Groundwater microbial communities from aquifer - Crystal Geyser CG19_WC_8/21/14_NA (SPAdes) (version 2) | ecosystem: Environmental > Aquatic > Deep subsurface > Groundwater | place: USA... | reverse complement strand
GGGCTACGCGACCAGGGCGGGCTCGCGGACGGTCTTCAGTGCAGTCGACCATGCGGTGAGCTGGTCGAGCATGAGGGTCAGGTTGCCCTCGTGGTAGGCGGCGGGCGTGAATTCCGAGTAGTTCACGAAGTCGGTCGCGAGCGAGAACGCCACCTGCGCCCGGACGTCCGCGATCTGCAGCTCGCCCATGATGAGGCGGAGGTGCTCGACGGCGCGCGTGCCGCCTGCGGAGCCGTAGCTCACGAAGCCGGCGGCCTTGTTGTTCCACTCCCCGTAGACGAAGTCGATCGCGTTCTTCAAGGCGCCCGACGTGCTGTGGTTGTACTCCGGGGTCACGAAGACGTAGCCGTCGAACTCGGCGACCTTGGCGGCCCAGTCGCGGGTGTGCTCGTTCTGGTACTGGCCGAGCGAGGCGGGGATGGCCTCGTCCAGGTGGGGAAGGTGGAAGTCGAGCAGGTCCACGAGCTCGTATTCGGCGTCGCTGCGCGTGCTTGCGTGCTCGAGCACCCACTTCGCCACGGCCTCGCCGTTGCGTCCGGGTCGGGTGCTGCCCAGGATGATTGCGATCTTCGTCATGTTTCGCTGGCTCTCTCGTTCGTCAAGGAGGTACGGATCATGGGCGCGATCACAGCGGATGCCGCGGCACGGCCACGACGACGCCAACCGCGCCGGGGCTATTTCCATTCCGACGCATGAATTCCCTCCGACCCGGCCGCCGGATCCGGCTCATCCCCCGCGTGGGACGGCCACTCGCCGATCGTCCCGCGCACCGGCGACGGCGACGGTGATCGCCCACGCCGCCGCGAGCATCCCACCGACCCCGAGCATCGCCGGGTACGAGACCCACCGGGCGCCGAGAACGAGCAGGGCGGGCACGAAGAACCCCAGGTAGGTGAGCGAGTAGTAGACGCCGGTGAGGCCCGCCAGGTCCTCCCGCGTTGCGATCGCCTGAACCTCGATCAGGCCGGAGACCAGCACGACGCCGTACGCCGTTCCGAGGATCGCCGCGGCCGCGAGGATGACGAGCAGGTTCAGGGTGAGCGCCGCGACGGCGGCCGCGGCCATCCCGACGGCGGCCAGCCCGAGCCCGAGCCCGGTCCTCCCGCCGCCCTGCACACCGCCGACCCGGCGCACCAGCGGCTGCACGGCGAAGCCGCACCCCAGCGCGACGAGGCAGAGCACCCCCGCCATGGCGATGTCGAGGTCGGGAGCGAGGGGCGCGGCGAGGCTCGGCAGCACGGCGTATGCGCACGTGGCCGTCGTGAAGACCCAGGGGGCTGCGGGCAGCACGACGGTGCGGAAGCGTCGATGGGATGCACTCGGGATGCGGAGACCTCGCCACACCGCCCGGGCGCCGGCCGATGGCGGCCGCGTCTCCGGGCAGGTGAGCACGAGCGCACCGAGCGCCACCGCGACTCCCGCGTGGACGAGGTACGGCACAACGCCCGGAGCGGGCGCGAACTGGGCGAGCCCGGCCGCAACCACGGCACCCAGCGCGAATCCGCCGGTCAGCGCGAGCGACGAGCGGCGCGCGCCCGCCGCCGCGTCGGGCGCGCGGCCGAACGGCGCGGCGGACAGCTCAGTCACCCAGCTCGTTCCGGCCGCCATCACGAGGCCTAGTGCGATCCCCGAGAGGATGCGACCCGCGACGAGCAGCGGCACGGCGCCACCGCTCGACGCGAGGACCACGCTGCCGGCGGCCGCGATGAACGGCGCCGGGACCACGAGACGGCGACGGCCGACGCGGTCCGAGAGTGCGCCCCCGAGGAGCACCGCCGGGATGATGCCGAGCACGTACACGGCGAGCAGCAGATCGACCACCTGGTCGCCGAGCCGGGCACCGTCGCGGTACAGGACGAGCAGCGGAGTGAACTGGTTGCCACCCCAGGCGACGGCGAACACGGCACCCGCCGCGCGCAACCAGGTCCGGCCGCGGCCTCGCGCCGGGGGTCCCCCGATGGCCGGTGCGGAGACGGACGGCGTCGCCGCGGTGCGCGGTCCGCCCGTCCCGGGCGCGAGGGGGTCAGCCCTCACCGGGCCTTCCGCAGGCGGACGACGTTCCAGGACAGCGGCTGAAGCACCACCGTGTCTGCGACCTCGACCGACGTGGGGACGACAGCGTCGGGGTGGTCCGCGCTGTTGAACGCGCGTGGGCTCCCCGTCAGAGTCCGATGCTCGACGACCCGGTAGCCACTCAGTCCCCCGCCGAGCGTGAGATCCAGCTCGCTCACGGTGTCGAGCGACCGGTTGGCCGCGAATACCACGACGTCGCCGTCCTCAGCGAGCGTCGCCGCTGCGACGACCGCATCCACCTCGCCGTACTTCTCGGTGCGCATCGTCGGGGAGCTGACCTCGAGCCGCAGGGCCCGGCCGCCGGCCAGTCCGGAGACGTCCGCGAAGGGGAAGAACGTCGCCTGGCGCCATGCCCGCCCGCCCGGCTCCGTCGTGATCGGTGCGATGACGTTCACGAGCTGCGCGAGGCAGGCCATCCGCACCCGGTCCGAGTGGTTGAGCAGCGAGATGAGGAGGGTGCCCACGACGATCGCCTCGGCGACGTTGTACACGTCCTCGGCGAGGTCGGGCGCATCCCGCCAGGGTTCGCGCACGTCGTCGAAGGAGTGGAACTCGGTCTGGTGCCACACGTTCCACTCGTCGAACGACAGGTTGATCGTCTTGGAGCTGTGGAGCTTGCCCTTCACGTGGTCGGCGGTTGCGACGACGGAGCGGATGAAGTCGTCCATGGAGTCGGAGGAGGCGAGGAAGCTCGCGAGGTCGCCGTCCCGCTCCTCGTAGTAGTTGTGCAGCGAGATGTAGTCGACCTGCTCGTACGTCTCCTCCAGCACGGTCGCCTCCCACTCGCCGAAGGTGGGCATGCGGCTGTTCGAGCTCCCGCATGCGACGAGCTCGATGGTCGGGTCCACGCGACGCATGGCCTTCGCCGACTCCATGGCGACCCGCGCGTACTCGTACGGCGTCTTGTGCCCGATCTGCCAGGGCGCGTCCATCTCGTTCCCCAGGCACCACACCTTCACGCCGTGCGGCTGCTCGACCCCGTGCGACCGGCGCAGGTCCGACCAGTATGTGCCGCCCGGATGGTTGCAGTACTCGACGAGGTTGCGGGCCGCGTCCACCCCGCGGGTGCCGAGGTTCACCGCGAGCATCAGCTCGATGTCCGCCTTGGTGCACCACTCAGCGAACTCGTTGAGCCCGACCTCGTTGCTCTCCCGGCTGCGCCAGGCGAGGTCGAGCCGCACCGGACGCTCCGCGACGGGGCCGACACCGTCCTCCCAGTTGTAGGCGGAGACGAAGTTGCCCCCGGGGTAGCGGACCATGGTCGGGCCGAGCTCCCGCACGAGTTCGAGGACGTCGGTGCGGAAGCCGGATGCGTCCGCCGCCGGATGGTCCGGCTCGAAGACGCCGGTGTACACGGTGCGACCCATGTGCTCGACGAAGCTGCCGAAGACCCGGCGGTCGAGGTCGGCGATGGCGAAGGAGTCGTGCAGGACGATGCGCGTGGCGGTCATGAGATGTCTTCCCTACTTGGTGGAGGCGGAGGTGGAGGGGGACACCGCGTCCAGCTCGAGCGGCTCGACCCGCTTGATGATGAAGGCGAAGGAGAAGATGCCGAGCACCAGGAAGCCGAACGTCATCACGAGCGGCGCGGTAAAGGATCCGCCGGTCGCGTCGAGCAGCGCGCCGACCGCGATCGACACGAGGATGCCGGCGAGGCTTCCCGCGAAGTTCATGAGGCCGGCGAGGGAGCCGACGTGCCGGGTCGTCGGCGCGAGCTCGCCCGGCAGCAGCCACACGCTCGCGTTCGCGAAGGTCAGCGAACCGTAGGAGAGCGACAGAAGGGCGATCGCGACGACCGCGTTGTCGGTGAAGAGGGAGAGCAGGATCGACGTCGACACGACGAGCCCGCCGATGATGCAGGTCTTGCGCGCCCGGGTGCTTCCCCAGCCGGCACGGATCAGTCGGTCGGCGACCACACCGCCCAGCCAGCCGAGCGGCACCGCGGCGAGGGCGGGGATCGGCCCGAGCAGTCCGAGGGACGGCAGGCTGAAGCCCCGGCCGTCCACGAGGTAGGTGGGGAACCACGTGACGAACCAGTAGATGACGAACGCGACGCAGAAGTTGCCGAGCATCATGCCCCAGACGGAGCGGAAGCGCAGCAGGTCGATCCAGCGGATGCGCGGGCCGGTCAGAGCCTCCTGCTGCTTCGCCTCCTGGTCACGCTCGATGTACGCGAGCTCCTCGGGCGAGAGGCGCTTGTACTCGCGGGGCGTGCGGTAGATCGCGTACCAGGCGATCGCCCAGACGATGCCGAGGAGGCCCGTCACGACGAAGGACTCGCGCCAGCCCAGCAGGGCGATGACGAGCACGACGATCGGCAGCGAGAGGGCGGTCCCGACGCGGGAGCCGCTGTCGAAGAGCGCGGTCGCGAAGCCTCGCTCGCGGCGGGGCATCCACTCGCGCACCGCCTTGACGTTGCTCGGGTACCCGGGCGCCTCACCGACGCCGAGCAGCAGCCGGAGGGTCAGCAGGGACGCGAACCCCCGGCCGAGCGCCGTCGCGGCCGTGAAGATGGACCAGAGGATGGCACCGAGCGCGTAGCCGCGGCGTACGCCGACCTTGTCGACGAACCATCCGGCGACCAGCTGGGAGACCGAGTACGTCCAGAAGAAGCCGGAGAGGATGAGGCCGACCTGCGTGCTCGTGAGGGAGAACTCCTCCTGGATGTACGGCACCGCGGCGCTCAGGTTCGCCCGGTCGATGTAGATGATGGCGGTGCCGATGAACGCCAGGATGATGATCATCCATCGCACGTTGCCCTTCGGGCGCACTACCGCGCGGCCGTCGACGGAGCCGGCGACGCGCGCCTTGCTCCGGTCCTTGCTCAGATCACTTGACACGCGTTGATCACTCCTTTGTGCCGGACGACCGGGCCTTCGCCGATCACATGTCCACTTGTATGACATGCGATATCTAAGGGGCCGCGGCGGCACGTGTCAAATCAGCCGGTCGCGCCACACCGGTGATATCGCCGAAGTCCCGTTCGGACACGGGCCGGGAGGCAACGCGGCCGCGACGGCACCGGTCAGGAGGCGCCCAATCCCCGACGGCCCTGCTGCAGGTTCGACAACATCGCCCGGGCCGCCCCCTCCCCGTCGCCGTGCTCGATGCGGTCAAGGATCTCGGCGTGCGCCTCCACGAGGTCCTCCTTCTGCAGGCCGGAATCCAGCCAGCCGTGCCAGACGCGCACGAGGAGCTCATCGAGCAGCGGCGTCATGGCGTCGATCGTGATCGCCATGAGGTCGTTACCGCTTGCTTCCACCACGGCGCGGTGGAAGCGGAGGTCCGCCTCGTGCAGCTCGTCGACGCCCTGGGCGGCGCGGAGCGCCGCGAGGCAGCTCCGCAGTTCCCCGACGTGGTCCTCGGTTGCACGATCCGCGGCAAGGCGTGCGGCGGCCACCTCGATGGACTCGCGCAGCTCCTGCGCCGCGGTGACACTGCCCCCCTGGATGGCGAAGCGCAGCCGCACCATGCGTTCCAGCTGCTGGCTGCCCGGGAGCGTGATGACGCTGGGGCTGCCCTGCTGGGTGCGGATGATTCCCTGACCCGCGAGCTCGGCCAGCGCCTCTCGGACGACCGTGCGGCTCACGCCGAGCGTCATGGCCAGCTCGGCGGCCACCGGGATGGGGTCGCCGACCTTCAGTCCCCGGTCGGTGATGAGCTGAAGCACCGCATCCGCGGCGAGGGACGTCAGGGACGGACGCTGAAGGGGGCCAGGCATGGTGCTCTCCGTTCCCGTCGACCGTCCGCCCATCGTACAGACGCCACCGCTGCCCCTCGCCGCGGGCCGAGGGGACCGATCAGCCTGCGGAGCCGACGTAGTCGAGGAAGGCGGGGTCGCTCACCATGAGCGTGAGTCCGAGGATGCCGACGAGCACTGCGGCGAGCGCGCCCGCGGCGAGCGGCACCCAGAACGCGATGCGCCCGGCCTTCAGCAGCCGGTACGACACCCAGACCGCGAGCACGAGCAGCGCGACCTGGGCGACGTTCGCCACCGTGGTGAGCGTTCCGGCGAGCGCGGTCGGCGTGTAGGTCCCGAGCCCCTGGATCGCGTAGACCTGTTCGACCGTGCGACCGAGGTCAGCGGCGCCGCTGAGGCTCGCGAGCACGGTCATGAAGCCGTAGGCGAGCAGTGCGATGGTGAGCACGAGGTCCCAGGTGCGCCGGCGACGCACGGGGGCCGCGCCCGACGTGGTCCCGGGGAACGGCATCTGCGGGGCGCGCTGCTCCGACTGGGCACCCCGGCCCGGGGCGGGCGGGGCGAGCTCGGCGGGCGGGGCCGGGGGAACCGGCGCGTACTCGCCCCACCGCGGCGCGGGCCCGGATGTGGGTCGCTGCTGCCCGGAGGACCCGGAGCCCGACGCGGCGTCGGTCATGCCGTCGCCCGCACGCGGCCGCCGATGGCACGGGCGTCGGTGCGGCCGGAGATGTCCTTGCGCAGCTCCTTCGGCAGCGAGAACATCAGGTCCTCCTCCGCCGTCTTCACCTGGGTGACGTCGCCGTACCCGGCACCGGCCAGGTCGTCGAGCAACTCTTGCACGAGCTCCTCCGGCACCGACGCGCCGGAGGTGACGCCGATGGTCCCCACGCCGTCGAGCCACTCCTGCCTGACCTCGCTCGCGTAGTCGACGCGGTAGGCGGCTTTGGCGCCGTGCTCCAGCGCGACCTCGACGAGGCGCACGGAGTTGGAGGAGTTCGCCGACCCGACCACGATCACGAGCTCTGCGTCGGTCGCGACCTTCTTGATGGCGACCTGGCGGTTCTGGGTGGCGTAGCAGATGTCGTCGCTCGGCGGGTCCTGCAGGTTCGGGAAGCGTGCCCGGAGCCGGCGGACGGTCTCCATGGTTTCGTCGACGGAGAGCGTCGTCTGGGACAGCCAGACGACCCGGTCCGGGTCGGGCACGACGACGGTGTCGGCTTCCTCCGGGCTGCCTACGAGCGTCGTGTTCTCGGGGGCCTCGCCCGCCGTGCCCTCGACCTCCTCGTGCCCCTCGTGGCCGATGAGCAGGATGTGGAAGTCGTCCCGGGCGAAGCGCACGGCCTCGCGGTGCACCTTCGTGACGAGCGGGCAGGTGGCGTCGATTGCCCTGAGGCCGCGGTCCGCGGCGCCCTGCACGACCGCCGGCGAGACGCCGTGCGCGCTGAACACGATGTGGGAGCCCGTGGGCACCTCGTCGACCTCGTCGACGAAGATGGCGCCCTTCTTCTCCAGCTCGGAGACGACGTGGATGTTGTGCACGATCTGCTTGCGCACGTACACCGGGGCGCCGTAGTGCTCGATGGCCTTCTCGACGGCGATGACCGCCCTGTCCACTCCCGCACAGTAGCCGCGGGGGGCCGCCAGCAGCACACGTTTGCGGCCAGCGACGGGGGTATCCTTTAGCCTGTTGCGGGCGCCCGGGATGCGGGGCATGGGCAGGCTGATGGTTGCGTCGGTCACTCGTCGATTCTACCGTGCGGCCCTTATCAGACACTGAGTCCCCTCAGGGGGCCGCCCGCGGCGAGCACCGGAGGAAACGGCATGGACCAGACGCCCACCGTCGACAACCCGTGGCCGATCGGCCTGCTGTCCGCGAAGATCAAGGGCTACATCGACCGCCTCGGCAGCGTGTGGGTCGAGGGTGAGATCACCCAGTGGGGTGTCTCGGGCGGCAATGTCTACGGCAAGCTCAAGGACCTGAACGCCGACTCGACGATCGGCTTCACCATGTGGTCGTCCGTCAAGGCGCGCGTGCCCGCCGACCTCAAGCAGGGCGACCGCGTCGTCGCGCTCATCAAGCCGAGCTTCTGGCCCAAGGGCGGCACCCTCACCATGCAGGTGTTCGAGATGCGTCACGTCGGGCTCGGCGACCTGCTCGAGCGTCTGGAGCGGCTGCGGGCGCAGCTCGCGCTCGAGGGCCTGTTCGAGACGGCACGCAAGAAGCCGCTGCCGTTCCTGCCCCGCCGCATCGGCCTCATCACGGGCAAGGACTCCGACGCCGAGAAGGACGTGCTGCGCAATGCCCAGCTGCGCTGGCCCGCGGTGCAGTTCCGCGTCGTCCACACCGCCGTCCAGGGCGACCGCGTCGTCGCGGACGTGACGTCCGCCATCCGCGTGCTCGATGCGGACGCCGAGATCGACGTCATCATCGTCGCGCGCGGCGGCGGCGACTTCCAGAACCTGCTGGGCTTCAGCGACGAGGACCTCGTCCGTGCCGCGTCCGCCTGCGTCACGCCGCTGGTCTCCGCGATCGGCCACGAGGCGGATCGGCCCCTGCTCGACGAGGTCGCAGACCTCCGGGCGTCGACGCCGACGGACGCCGCCAAGCGGGTCGTGCCCGACGTGAGCGAGGAGCTGAACCGGGTGCAGCAGGCACGGGCACGCATCGGCTCGTGCATGAGCACGCTGCTGCGGCACGAGACCCACCGCGTCGAGCAGCTGCGCACGCGGCCCGTGCTCGCCGGCGCGGACTGGATCGTCGACTCCCGCGCCGAGGAGCTGACCCGCTACGTCGCGCGCGGCAGCGAGCTCGTCTCGCGGGCCATCGACACGGCGGCGACCGCGACGACCGAGCTCACCGCCCAGCTGCGCGCACTCTCCCCGCAGCGCACGCTCGATCGCGGTTACGCCATCGCCCAGCGCGACGACGGGTCGATCGTCCGCTCCGACGACGATGCTCCGCTCGGCACGACGCTCGTGCTGCGCCTCGCGGATGGCAGCGTCTCCGCCGTCTCCGACGGGCCGCTCGGCGACCCGTCCCGCCGCCGCGAACCGGCGGGCACCACACGCACCGCTCGATAGGATGACAGCCATGCCCACACCCTCCGCCGACGTCCGCAGCCTCAGCTACGAGCAGGCCCGCGACGAGCTCGTGCGCGTGGTCGGCGAGCTCGAGCAGGGGTCCGCATCGCTCGAGGAGGCGCTCGCGCTCTGGGAGCGCGGCGAGGCTCTCGCCGCGCGCTGCGAGGAGTGGCTGGTCGGGGCACGGGCACGCCTGGAGGCGGCCAGGGCCGGCACCGGCACCACCGCCTGATGGCCAGGCGGAGCAGGGTCGTCGCCGAACTCGGTAGGCCGGAGACCCCCGAGGAGACGGCACGCCGCAAAGCCGAGGCATCGCGCAATCGCCGCGCCCGGCAGACCATCAACAACCTCATCTACGCGCTGCTCGCCACCCTCGGCATCGTGCTCGTGGTCGTGCTGCTGGTCCCGCGCGCGCAGGCGCCCGTCCGCGGTGATGTCGACTACCGCACGGCGGCGGCGCAGGCGTCGGCCTCGCTCGGAGAGCCCGTCGTCGTGCCGGAGGTGCCGACGGGCTGGAGCAGCAACGCTGCGGAGCTGCGCACCGAGACCGCAGACCAGGTGACCGAGTGGTACATCGGCTTCCTCACGCCGTCGAACGAGTACATCGGCTTCAGCGAGGGCATCGAGGCCAACTCCACCTGGCTGTTGCAGAAGGTCGAGGGGGCGACGCAGTCCGGCTCGCAGTCCATCGGGGGCGTCATGTGGTCGGTGTTCGACAACCGCACCGCCGAGGATCCCGGGCTCGCGGAGTACGCGCTCGCGACGACCGCCGACGGCACCGCGTACGTTCTCTACGGATCCGCCGGGGACGACGAGTTCCGCACTCTGGCCGAGGGCGTCGCCGCCCGGATCACAGCGGACGGTCCGGGCTCGGATGGAGTGAGCACCGACCAGCCCGGCACCGACGAGCCCGGCACGGCCGACACGAGCACCGAGGGGAACGATGACTGATCAGCGCACGCCGGCGAAGGTATGGGGCGAGATGGTGCGCGGCAACGCTCGATTCGTGAAAGGTGAGCCGCTGCACCCGCGCCAGGACGTGGAGCGGCGCACGCAGCTGGCGATCCAGCAGACCCCGTCGGCCGCGCTGTTCGGCTGCAGCGACTCCCGTCTCGCCGCGGAGATCATTTTCGACAAGGGTCTTGGCGACCTCTTCGTCGTGCGCAACGCCGGCCAGGTGGTGTCCGAGTCCGTGCTGGGCTCGCTCGAGTACGCGGTCGCGGTGCTCGGCGTGCCGCTCATCGTGGTGCTCGGCCACGACCAGTGCGGCGCCGTGCGCGCCGCCATCGACTCCCAGGAGCCGGACGCGGCGCCGTTGCCCGCGCACGTGGCGTCCCTCGTCGATCAGATCGTGCCCGCCGTGCACCGCGTCCGTTCGACGCACAGCGGCGAGACCGACGCATCCGAGGTGGGCCGCCAGCACCTGCGCAACACCATCGCGGAACTGCTCGAGCGGTCAGAGCTCATCAGCGACGCGATCGCGGACGGCACGCTCGGCATCGTCGGCGCCAACTACCGGCTGCTCGAGGGCACCGCCGTGCCGGACACCGCCGTCGGCATCCTCTGACGCGCCCCACTCACACTTCGCTACCGACTCAGACCGCATCCCGCAGAGACCAGAAGGACGACACACCGTGGTGGACACCCCCGAAACCGAGTACCGCATCGAGCACGACACCATGGGCGAGGTGCGCGTGCCGCGCGCGGCGCTGTACGCGGCGCAGACGCAGCGGGCGGTGGAGAACTTCCCGATCTCGGGCAGCCGCCTGGAGCCCGGTCAGATCGTCGCGCTCGCCCGCATCAAGCGTGCGGCCGCGCTCGCGAACGCCGAGCTCGGCATCCTCGACCAGCCCGTCGCCGACGCGATCGTGGCGGCCGCCAACCGTGTCATCGGCGGCGACCACCACGATCAGTTCCCCATCGACGTGTACCAGACCGGCAGCGGCACATCGTCGAACATGAACATGAACGAGGTCCTGGCGACGCTGGCCAGCGCCGTGCTGGATGCGCCGGTGCATCCCAACGACCACGTCAACGCATCGCAGTCGTCGAACGACGTGTTCCCCACCTCGGTCCACGTCGCCGTGACGGACGCGCTGCTCAACACCCTCGTGCCCTCCCTCGAACACCTCGCCTCGGCGCTGGAGGTGAAGGCCGAGCTGTGGAAGGGCGTCGTGAAGGCGGGCCGCACCCACCTCATGGACGCGACCCCGGTGACCTTCGGCCAGGAGTTCCGCGGCTACGCCCGGCAGGTGCGCCTGGGCATCGAGCGCGTCCGCTCCGCTCTCCCCCGTGTGGCTGAGGTGCCGCTCGGCGGCACGGCGACCGGCACCGGCATCAACACCCCCATCGGTTTCCCGCAGCGCGTCATCGAGCTGCTGGCCGAGGACTCCGGCCTTCCCCTCACGGAGGCGGTCGACCACTTCGAGGCGCAGGGTGCCCGCGACGCCCTCGTCGAGGCATCCGGCGCGCTCCGGGTGATCGCCGTGAGCCTCACCAAGATCTGCAACGACCTGCGCTGGATGGGCTCCGGCCCGAACACCGGTCTCGGCGAGCTGCACATCCCGGACCTCCAGCCGGGCTCGTCGATCATGCCCGGCAAGGTGAACCCGGTCATCCCGGAGGCCGTGCTCATGGTCTCCGCCCGCGTCATCGGCAACGACGCGACCATCGCCTGGGCAGGCGCGTCCGGCGCGTTCGAGCTCAACGTCGCGATCCCCGTGATGGGCACCGCCCTGCTCGAGTCGATCCGCACGCTCGCCACGTCGACCGTGCTGCTCGCGGAGAAGACCGTCGACGGCCTCGAGGTGAACGCGGAACGTGCCCTCGCTCTCGCGGAGTCGTCGCCGTCTATCGTCACGCCGCTGAACCGCGTGATCGGCTACGAGGCGGCGGCGAAGATCGCGAAGCACTCCGTGGCGAAGAAGCTGACCGTGCGCGAGGCCGTGATCGATCTCGGTTACGTCGAGCGCGGCGAGGTGACCGAGGAGCAGCTGGACTCCGCCCTCGACGTGCTGCGGATGACCGCCCCCGGCCTGTAGGAGGCAGCGGCTCTTCCACGGATGACCTGTCGTCCCGCCATCCGGCGGGACGACAGGTCATCCCACTGCGCTAGGCGACCTCGTTGGACTCCAGCATCTCGGTCACGAGGGCGGCGATCGCGCTGCGCTCCGACCGGGTGAAGGTGACGTGGGCGAACAGCGGGTGACCCTTCAGCGTCTCGATCACGGACGCGACGCCGTCGTGCCTGCCCACCCGGAGGTTGTCGCGCTGTGCCACGTCGTGGGTCAGCACCACCCTCGAGTTCTGGCCGATGCGGCTGAGCACGGTGAGCAGCACGTTCCGCTCCAGCGACTGCGCCTCGTCCACGATCACGAACGCGTCGTGCAGCGAGCGGCCCCGGATGTGGGTGAGCGGCAGCACCTCGAGGATCCCCCGGGCGAGCACCTCCTCGAGCACGTTCTCGGAGACGAGTGCGCCGAGCGTGTCGAACACCGCCTGCGCCCACGGGTTCATCTTCTCCGTCGCGTCGCCCGGCAGGAAGCCGAGCTCCTGGCCTCCCACCGCGTACAGCGGGCGGAAGACGATGATCTTGCGGTGCTGCTGCTTCTCCAGCACCGCTTCCAGGGCGGCGCAGAGGGCGATCGCGGACTTGCCCGTTCCCGCCCGGCCGCCGAGGGACACGATGCCGACCTCGGAGTCGAGCAGCATGTCGATGGCCAGCCGTTGCTCCGCCGACCGGCCGTGCAGACCGAACACGTCGCGGTCGCCGCGCACGAGCCGCACCTCGCCGTCCGACGTGACGCGGGCGAGCGCCGACCCGCGGTTGGAGTGCAGGATCACACCGGTGTTGATGGGAAGGTCGACGACCGCGTCCGTGCTGAGCCGCCCCGCGTCGTACAGCACGGCCATGTCGTCCGCGCCGAGGGTGACGTCGGCCATGCCGGTCCAGCCCGAGTCGACGGCCTGCTCAGCGCGGTACTCGTCCGCGCTGAGGCCGATGGATGCGGCCTTCACCCGCAGCGGCAGATCCTTCGACACGACCGTGACCGCGAGTCCCTCGTTGGCGAGGTTCATCGCGACGGCGAGGATGCGGGAGTCGTTGTCACCGAGCTGCAGCCCGGAGGGCAGCACCGCCATGTTCGAGTGGTTCAGCTCGACGCGCACGGACCCGCCGTCGTCACCGACCGGGATCGGGAAGTCGAGCCGCTCGTGGCGCACACGCAGGTCGTCGAGGTGGCGCAGGGCCTGGCGCGCGAAGTACCCGATCTCCGGGTCGTTGCGCTTGGACTCCAGCTCCGTCACGACGATCACGGGGAGCACGACGGCGTGCTCGGCGAAGCGGAAGATCGCCTTCGGGTCCGACAGCAGCACGGACGTGTCGAGCACGTAGGTGCGCTCCGCCTGATCCTGGGTGCTGCGGGAGGAGATCCCGCCGGCGAGATTCGGCTTCTGGGTGTTCATTGCGGCCACGACCACTCCAACCCCGGGGCAAGCGAAGTGCCTCGGATTCGTCGGCGAGTCGGCCAGTGGAGCACTATCGAGCCGTACTTGTGTGGCCGTCTCGACCAGGTGCCTTACCTGATGGGTTGAACCTACGTCCGCGGCTCGGCGCGCCGCCGCTGCGACACGCGAGCCGATGTGTCGGCTGCGTGAACAATCCGGACGGGCCGCGTTCCCCGGCGAGCACGGGGTCTACGGCGCACCCCTCGGCCGTCGTGCCGTCCGTCCTGCGGCGCGTCAGGCCCCGAACCGGCGATGCCGCTTCGAGTAGTCGCGGAGGGCCCGCAGGAAGTCGACCTCGCGGAGGTCCGGGTACAGCGCCTCCACGAAGTACAGCTCGCTGTGCGCGCTCTGCCAGAGCATGAAGTCGCTGACCCGCTGCTCACCCGAGGTGCGGATGACGAGGTCGGGGTCCGGCTGCCCGCTGGTGTACAGGTGCTCGCCGATGAGGTCCGGCGTCAGCAACCCCGCCAGCTCCTCGATGGTGCCGCCGGCGCTCTGGTGCTCCGCGAGGATGCTGCGCACCGCATCCGCTATCTCGTGGCGCCCGCCGTAGCCGACGGCGAGGTTGATGTGCAGCCCGGAGTTCGCCGCCGTGCGGGCCTCCCCCTCGCGCAGGGCCGTCACGAGGCGCTCGGGCAGGTTCTCGGTCGTGCCGACGTGCTTGATCCGCCAGTCGCGCGACGACGACAGCTCGTCGATGAGCTGCGCGATGATCTCGAACAGCTCGTTGAGCTCGTCGCTCGCGCGGCCCGTCAGGTTGTCGTTCGACAGCAGGTACAGCGTGACCACCCGGATGTCGAGGTCGTCGCACCAGCCGAGGAACTCCTGGATCTTCGCGGCCCCCGCGCGGTGCCCGTGGGCCGCGGACTCCAGCAGGCGCTGGCGCGCCCAGCGCCTGTTGCCGTCGACGATCATGGCCACGTGGTGCGGCAGGGCGTCCCGTTTCAGGCCCTCGCGGATGCCCTTCTCGTACAGCCGGTAGACGATGCCGGAGCCGAGGGGCATGGGGCGGGTACGCACCCCCTCACGCTAGTCCACGCGCGCGCGATGCCGGCTGCGGCTGGCCGTTCGGCGGTGGCCACCCCCTCCCCTACACTTCCAGTGATGGACAGCGGGCACCACGACGACGGAACCGAGCGGGCGGACCGGGAGCCGGCAGCCGACCTCCCCAACATCCCGGTGCTCGAGGATGCGATCGAGCATCCCGCGGCGGATGAGACCCGCCCCACCTGGCGCGGCTGGATCCACGCCGCCACGTTCCCGCTCGCGATCGTGCTCGGTGTCGTGCTGCTCGTCTCGGCGGACGGCGAGGCGGCGACCACGAGCTCGGCCATCTTCGTCGCCTCGTCACTGCTGCTGTTCGGCAACTCCGCGCTCTACCACCGATTCCTGTGGTCGCCCCCGGTCAAGCGGCTTCTGAAGCGCGTCGACCACGCGAACATCTTCCTGCTCATCGCGGGCTCTTACACACCCATCACGGTGCTCGCGCTGCCGCCGGACAAGTCGACGATGCTGCTGTGGCTCGTCTGGTGCGGCGCCGGCCTCGGCATCGCCTTCCGGGTGTTCTGGATCGGCGCCCCCCGCTGGCTGTATGTGCCGCTCTACCTCCTGCTCGGCTACGCCTGCCTGATCTTCGTCGGCGACTTCTACTCGGCGGACGCGACCATGATGTCGCTCATCCTCGCCGGCGGGATCTTCTACACGATCGGCGCCGTGATCTACGGCATGAAGCGGCCGAACCCCTGGCCGGGGCACTTCGGGTTCCACGAGATCTTCCACTCACTCACCCTGCTGGCGTTCCTCTGCCACTGGCTCGGCATCTACCTCGTCGCGACGAACCCGCCGTCCTTCTCCTGACCCGTGACCGGCGCGCCGTCGGTTTAGCGTGGCGTCATGCGCACGCTCACCGTCTGCAACTTCGTCACCGTCGACGGCCGTTACGAGGACGACGACCACGACATCGCATCGTTCTTCGAGCATCAGCACCCGGACTACCGGGGCCGCCGATACCTTCGACCACTACACGACCAGCCTGCTCCGGGCGTCGGACGTGGTCCTGCTGTCCGGCAAGCGGTCATCCCTGGGGAACCTCGGCTACTGGGCGGGGGTGCGGGAGGACCCGCACGCCACGGACATCCGGCGCGAGTTCGCCGAGCTCTTCGACGCCGTCGACAAGATCGTCGTCTCCGACACCATCACCCCGGGCGACCTGGAGCCCTATCCGCGCACGCGCATCATTCCCGTGGCGGCCGCTCGCGCAGATGTTGCGTCGCTCAAGGCGGCTGACGGACGCGGCATCCTCGTGCTCCTCGGCCGGCTGCTCTGGAACGACTTGATGCGGGCGGGCCTCGTCGACGAACTGCACCTCGTCACCTTCCCGCTGGTCGGCGGGCGGGGGGTGCCGCTGTTCGACGCCCGGCCGCCCGTGGCCCTGAAGCTCCTCGACACCCGCGTGTGGGAGGAGTCGGGGAACGTGCTCATGCGGTGGCGGGTCGACGCGGTCGAGGAGTCCTGAGCCCGTCACGAAGGTCGCGAAGGAACCCCGAGTCGCGGGAAGGACGGCGGAAGGACCCGTCAGAGCGCCGCAGCCTTCGCCTCCAGCACGGCGCGCTCCCGCTCGTTCGCGGCGAGACCGGCGGCGGTGAGAAGCTCCGACCGCGCCTCCGCGACGCGGCCGAGCCGGCCGAGCAGCTCTCCCCGCACGCTCGGCAGGAGGTGTGACCCGCGCAGCGCGCCCTCCGCGGCGAGCGCGTCGACGATGCGCAGGGCGGATGCGGGTCCGGTCGCCATCGACACCGCCACCGCCCGGTTCAGCTCGACCACGGGACCGGGCGCGATGCGCCCGAGCGCCTCGTACAGCACGACGATGCGGTCCCAGTCGGTGTCCTCGAAGCGCGGGGCGGTGGCGTGACACTCGGCGATCGCCGCCTGGAGCGAGTACGGACCGCGCCCGCGCGCCGAGGAGTCGGCCCGGGCGAGGGCCGCGCGACCGCGTTCGATCTGGGCGCGATCCCATCGCGAGCGGTCCTGATCGGCGAGCAGGACCGGCGTGCCGTCGTGCGCGACCCGCGCCGAGAAGCGCGACGCCTGGAACTCCATGAGCGCGACGAGCCCGTGCACCTCCGGCTCGCGCGGCACGAGCCCGGCGAGCACGCGCCCGATCCGCAGGGCCTCGTCGGCCAGGTCGGTGCGGATCCACCGGTCGCCCGACGTCGCCGCGTACCCTTCCGTGAAGACGAGGTACACGACCCCGAGCACCGCGGACAAGCGGCCGCCCCACTCGTGGGGGTCCGGAACCTCGAACGGCACCCTCGCCGCTGCGAGCGTCCGCTTCGCCCGCACGATGCGCTGCTGGATCGTCGCGACGGGCACGAAGTACAGCCGGGCGATCTCCTCCGTGGTGAGGCCGCCGATCAGGCGGAGCGTCATGGCCACCTGCGCGTCCCGTGCGAGCACGGGGTGGCACGCGGTGAACACGAGCCGGAGCACGTCGTCGCCTATCGGATGCCACTCGTCGGGCTCCGCCTCCTCGAGGTCGTGCGCCATGGCGCGGTAGCGATCGTCGAGCCGCTCCCGCCGTCGCCAGCCGTCGATCGCCTTCCGCTTGGCGACGGCGGTGAGCCACGCGCCCGCGTTCCGCGGGACGCCCGACTCCGGCCACTGCTCGAGCGCCTCGACGATCGCCTGCTGGGCGAGGTCCTCGGCGAGGCCCACATCCCCCACCAGCTTGACCAGTGTTGCGACGATGCGGGCTCCCTCGATGCGCCAGATCGCGTCGACGGATCGACGGACGTCACCACGCTGCGCACCGCCCGCGTCCACGATGGTCACCGCGCCCGGGGTGTCACGCCTTCTCGGCCGCCTTGGCCTCCTGCTCGCGCCAGCCGGCCTCCTTCTTGATGAACTCGTTGTCGGCGAAGTCGGCGAAATCGCTCTCCTCGGTGACCCGGCGCACCTCCAGCTTGCTTCCGGCGCGCAGCGGGCAGCGGCTCGCCCACTCGATCGCCTCCTCCTTGGAGGAGACCTGCAGGATCCAGAAGCCGTTGAACAGCTCGTGGGTCTCGCCGTAGGGACCGTCCGTCACCGCGGGCGGGGTGCTCGCGAAGTCGACGACGAAGCCCTCGCTGACGTCCGCGAGGCCCTCGCCCGCCAGCATGACGCCGGCGTTGATGAGCGATTCGTTGTACGCGCCCATCAGGTTGATGATCTCCTCGAACGGGATGTCCTTCGACGCCTCGACGGCCTCGTCCGTCGCACGCATGATCAGCATGTACTTCATGGGGATTCTCCTTCGTATCCGGGCCGCGGTTCGCGTCCCCTCACTATGGCGTCGAACGACGGGATCGGATATCGACAGTCCCCGGAAAATCTTTCTCGTCATTCCTCGGTGAGCGCCGCGACGAGTGACGGGGTGAGCTCCCGGTCGGCGTAAAGCAGGCGCACCGCGCCCGGGTCGGGGTTGCCGGCGTCGGGACCCCGCCAGACCGGATGCAGCCCGGCGCGTTCGATCGCCCGCTGGGATCGGCTGTTGCCCTCGAGGAGGTACGCGGTGAGTGGCAGTGCTGCTCCCACCGTCTTCACCGCGCCCACCCCCGCGGCGATGATCTCCTGCGCGAGCCCCCGTCCCCAGTAGGAGCGGACCAGGCGGAAGCCGAGATTCCAGGCGACGCCGCTCCGCAGGGAGCAGCCGCCGAACCCGACGAGATCCCCCTCCGTGCCCGCCTCCGTGCTGCGCGCGACCCACATCCCCAGACCATCCCGGTGCCAGGCGGCTCGATTGCGCTCGATCAGCGCGGCCGTCTGGTCGGGTGTCCCGTGCCGGCTCACCGGGTCGGGGCCCCACACCGCGGGGTCCGAGTACAGCCGATGCAGGTCCGCAAGGTCCCGCTCCTCGGCGGGACGGAGGGAGAGGCGGGTCGTGCTCGCGCACGCGAGGGGGTTGTCGGCGAAGGAACCGTGCACGGGGCGGTCGTCGGTCACCATGCGCGGGCTCTTTCCTCCTCGGCGGGGCGCGGTCGGCTCAGGCTACCGGCGGCGATGCCCGTCACGACCGCCGTCGGCATCCGGCCCCAGCAGGGCGTCCGCCCACTGCACCTCGTGGGCGCTGACATAGGCGGCCGCGTGGCGCCAGTGCTCGCCGTGGCCCGATCGATACATGTCGGCCCAGGGCTGGAAGCCGGTCTCGCTCGAGGATCGGAGGAGCTCGAACATTGCTGCCGTCCGCTTCGCCATCGCGGCGGGCAGTGCCGCCCGTAGCGATGCATCGGCTCCGTAGCCGTCCACGAACGCACGCAGTCGCCGGGCGGCCGCGTCGACGCTCTCCCCGCCGACCAGCATTCCGAAGGACTGCGCCGCGTACGCCAGATCCCAGAGCCGCGTGCTCGGACCGGCGCCGTCCCAGTCGATGAACGCCCACCGTTCCCCCACGACGAGGTTCCAGGGCGCGAGGTCGTTGTGGCACAGCAGGTCTGCGTCCTCCGCGGGAAGCAGCATCTCTGCGCCCAGCGCGTGGGCGATGGGGATGCCCTCGCTCGCGTCGTGGATGGCGCGCACCATCGCCCCGACCCGATGGAGTCCCGCGTCGTCGAGCGGCATCAGGTCTTGCGCGAGCGGGCCGTCCACGTACTCGAGCACGGCTCGTCCCCGCTCGTCCCGGCCGAGCGGCTGAGGCGCGTCCACGCCGCGCGAGCGCAGCTCCTCGACGTAGGCCTGCGAGACCGCACTGGTCCGGGTCCATGGCTTGCGCACGGTGCCGCCCACGCGCACCACACGCCCCGAGGCGTTGCCCCCTGTCAGTTCGCGCTCGTGCTCGGTCACACCGGCAGGGTACCGGCTCGAATTGGCCGGGCCGGCGAGCACGTGACAGCACCCCGCTCCTTGACGCTGCGTTACGTTTGCGAGGTGATACCGCGAGTTCACCGTGAACCGTGGGCTTACGCTTGACTGTCGCCCATCCGTTCGGAGTACACATGTCCCTTTCTGCAGCAGAGCTCACGGGCGCGTCAGCGCCGGCCAATCCGCGCTCCCGCGTGGTGCTCGCCAGCCTCATCGGCACGACCATCGAGTTCTACGACTTCTACGTCTACGCGACCGCCGCGGTTCTCGTGTTCCCGCACCTCTTCTTCCCCGTAGGCAACGACACGACCGCCCTGCTCGCGTCCTTCGCCATCTTCGGCGCGGCCATGGTGGCCCGCCCACTCGGCGCGGTGGTCTTCGGGCACCTCGGCGACAAGCACGGGCGCAAGACCACGCTGGTCGCCGCGCTGCTGACGATGGGCATCGCGACGTTCCTCATCGGCGTGCTGCCGACCTACGGCGCCGTCGGCTGGTTCGCGCCGCTGATGCTCGTGATCCTGCGTCTCGCCCAGGGCTTCGCGCTCGGCGGAGAGTGGAGCGGCGCAGCGCTCGTCGCCACCGAGAACGCCCCGGCGGGCAAGCGCGCCTGGTACGGCACGTTCCCGCAGCTCGGCGCCCCGATCGGCTTCATCATCGCGAACGGACTGTTCCTGATCATCGCCGCGGTGCTGCCCTCGGACGACCCGACGCGCCCCTCGGACGCGTTCCTCGAGTGGGGCTGGCGCATCCCGTTCCTGTTCTCCGCCGTCATGGTGATCGTCGGCCTGTGGGTTCGTCTGCGCCTCGTCGAGAGCAGGACGTTCTCGCAGAAGGCGTCCACGGGCAAGCTCGTGCGCGTGCCCCTCGCGGCCGTGTTCCGCAACCACTGGCGTGAACTGGTCCTCGGCACGTTCTTCATGCTCGCCACCTACGTGCTCTTCTACCTGATGACGACGTTCTCGCTGTCCTACGGCCGCGCCGCCACGGATGCGCCCGTCCCGGGGCTCGGCTACGACTACACGACCTTCGTGCTCATGATGATCGTGGGCGTCGTGTTCTTCGGCATCTTCACCATGGCGTCCGGCCCGTGGGCCGACCGGTTCGGTCGCCGGCGCACGCTGCTCACCGTGACCGGAGGCATCATCGTCTTCGGGCTGCTCTGGGTGCCGCTGCTCGGGGCGGGCTTCGTGGGCGTGATGCTCTGGCTGATCCTCGGCTTCACTCTGATGGGCATGACGTTCGGGCCCATGGGTGCGCTGCTGCCCGAGCTGTTCCCCACGAACGTGCGGTACACCGGATCCGGCGTCTCCTACAACGTCTCCTCCATCCTCGGCGCCGCGGTGGCGCCGTTCATCGCGGTATGGCTGTGGGGACTCGCCGACGGCAGCCCCTTCCTCGTCGGCCTCTACCTGTCGGTCATGGCGGTGCTCACGTTCGTGGCGCTGCTGCTCGGCAAGGAGACCAAGGACGTCGACATCGACCGCTAGGTGCGCGTGGCGCCGAGGAGGCGCGGTGGCC
>Ga0210040_10003640_pt1 | contig 20726 bp, 20 predicted proteins | sample CryGeyCG12114_NA_FD_185462 | JGI IMG/M metagenome (GOLD analysis project Ga0210040, IMG submission 185462) | Groundwater microbial communities from aquifer - Crystal Geyser CG19_WC_8/21/14_NA (SPAdes) (version 2) | ecosystem: Environmental > Aquatic > Deep subsurface > Groundwater | place: USA... | reverse complement strand
CACATGTGGGTGATCCCGACCGACGAGAGCCGCTCGCCCGAGGAGATGGAGGCGGCAGTCGCCTTCATGAAGTTCCTCAACGACAACAACTTCCAATGGTCCCGCACCGGGCACCTGTCGGTCCGCCAGTCGGTCATCGACAGCCCCGAGTTCGCCGCCCTGCCGCATCGGTCGAGCTACGCGAACACCGCGCAGGTCGCCCGCTCGATGCCGCAGACCCAGAACCAGCGCGGCGTCTACAACGCGATGATCACCGACTTCAACGGCATGTGGCTCACGGGCGCCGAGCCCCAGGCCGCCCTCGACGCCGCCCAGGCCGGCGTGGAGCGCATCCTGCGCCGCAACCGCTGACACCATGGGCCGGCCCCGTCGACTCCCCTCGGGGCCGGCCTCCCCTGACTCGCGGCGGCGTTCCGGAGCAGAGGTTAAGATCCGGTTCACGCAACGCACGATGCTCTCAGCTTCCATTAACCCGAATCAATCAGGACTGGTGGCGTGACCCCGCGCCCCCGAAAGGATTTCCGATGAACGACCTGACCGCCGCCACGACCGCTTCGCCTGGGCGCCCCGGCCTGTCCCTCGACGGGACCTGGGAGTTCCGGCACGAAAGCGACGCGGCCTGGCGCGAGGCGCAGGTCCCCTCCCCCTGGCAGAGCTTCCCGGACTTGGCCTGGAGCTTCGGCCGCGCCACCTACCGCCGCCGCTTCGCGGTCCCGGCCGACTGGCGCGACCGCGAGGTGGCCCTCCACTTCGGCGCGGTGAGCGACAGCGCCATCGTCCGAGTCAACGGGCAGGAGCTCGCCCGCCACGAGGGCGGCTACCTCCCCTTCGAGGTCGTCCTTCCCGCCCGGCTCCTCGAGGAGGACAACCTTCTCGAAGTCGAGGCCACCCTGCCCGACGCCCGCCCCGAGGAGGGCGACTTCGCCGAGATCCCCCACGGCAAGCAGAGCTGGTACGGCCCCCAGGGCGGCATCTGGCAGTCCGTCCGCCTGGAGGCGCGCAACTCCGACCACATCGCGGCGCTCCGCCTCGACCCCATCTGGCCCGAGGGGCGCCTGGAGCTTCGCCTCACCCTTGCCCGTCCGAACACCGGCACGGTCGCGCTGGAAATCGCCGATCCCGAAGGCCGCGTCGTTCACACCGAGACGCTGCACGTGACCGAGGCGGCGCTGGCCCACGCCGTCACCCTGCCCGAATCGCAGCCTTGGTCCCCGGACAGCCCCGCCCTCTACACCTTCCGCGCCACCCTGCGCGGCGAGGGCGGCGACCTCGACACCCGGGCCGAGACCTTCGGTTTCCGCCGCATCGAGGCGAAGGACGGCGTCCTCCTCCTCAACGACCAGCCGTTCTACATGCGCGGCGCGCTCGACCAGGACTACTACCCCGACGGCTTCGGCACGCCCCCCTCGCTGGAGCTGCTGGAGAACCAGGCCCGCAAGGCCAAGGCCATGGGCCTGAACTGCCTGCGCTGCCACATCAAGGTCCCCGACCCGCGCTATTACGAGGTGGCCGACCGCCTGGGCCTCCTGATCTGGACCGAGATCCCGAACATCGAGACCTTCACGCCCGCCTCCGCCCAGCGCCTGCGGAGCACGATGGAGGGCATCCTCGCCCGCGACCGCAACCATCCATCCATCGCGATCTGGACCCTCATCAACGAGGACTGGGGCACCCGCCTGCGCGAGGTCGCGGACCAGCGGACCTGGATCGTGGAGTTCTTCGACTGGCTTAAGGCCGAAGACTCCCTGCGCCTCGTGGTGGACAACTCGGCCTGCTTCCCGAACTACCACGTCAAGACCGACATCAACGACTTCCACTACTACCGCACCGCGCTCGACCGCCGCGAGGAATGGGAGGCCCTCTCGCGCGAGTTCGCGGGCGGGGCGGGCTGGACCTTCTCGCCCCAGCCCGAGGCCGAGTGGAAGGGCGACGAGCCCCTCATCGTCTCCGAGTTCGGCGTCTGGGGCCTGCCCGACCCCGCCAAGCTCCGCGGCGAGGACGGCCGCGACCCCTGGTGGATGCCCTACGGCGCGACCTGGGCGCTCGGCGTGGCCCTCCCCCAGGGCATCGAGCAGCGCTTCCACGAGTTGGGGCTGGAGCAGGTCTTCGGCTCCTTCACCCAGTTCATCGAGAAGGTGCAGTGGCACCAGTTCATGAACCTGAAGTTTGAGATCGAGGACCTGCGCTCCCATCCTTCCATCGCCGGCTACGTCGTGACCGAGTTCACCGACGTCCACTGGGAGGGGAACGGCCTCATGGACATGGCGCGGAACCCCCGCGTCTTCGCCGAGGCGCTCGCCCATGTGAACACCGATGTCGTCATCGTCCCGGGCCTGCGCCACCACGCTGCCCGCGCGGGCCACGACATCGCCCTCGACCTCAAGGTCGCCACCGGCGGCGAGACGCTACCCGAAGGCGCCCGCCTCGAATGGCGGCTGGGCGAGGCCTCCGGGACCGTTGCCCTCGCCGGGGCCGGTCCCATGGCGGTCGTGGGCGCGAGCCTTGCGCTTCGCGCCCCCAAGGCCGCGACGGCCGAGATGGCCATGCTCGACTTCGCCCTCCTCGCCCCCGACGGCCGCCGGATCGCCCAGAACAGCGAGACCCTGGCCCTCTACCCCGAGCGTCCCTCCCCCGCCCGCCGCATCCGCTTCCGCACCGACCGGCCTCTGATCGGCGAACGGCTCCTGGTCCTGGGCCACGACGAGACGGAGGCCTCCGACGCCGAGCTCTTCGTCACCGACGTGCTCGACGGTCCCCGGATCGAGGCGATCCACGCCGGCGCCCACTACCTCCAGATCGTCGGCGACAGCCAGAGGCGCCTGCGCGACGACACCTCGCCCCGCGACGGGCCCATGACGCTCCGGATCGAGGACGCGCCGGGAGGCACCCGCTCCGAGTCCTACTTCTCCTTCCCCGGCTACGGGCTCCACAACCGCCACGGCTCGATCTGGCGCGGCGACTGGGTCGGCAACTTCCCCTGGCTCCGCCGCGACGGCGCCTTCGCCCACATCCCCGGAGGCCCCCTCCTCGACCTGAGCTTCTCGCGCGTGATCCCCCATCAGGTCCTCTCGCACATGCGCTCCTGGGAGTTCCGGGGCCGCGTGCATTCCGGCACCGTCGTGGGATGGGTCCACCGCCCGGCCGGCTTCATCGTCGAGAAGCGCCTCGGCAAGGGCAAGCTGGTGATCTCCACCTTCCGCCTGATGCGCGACCCCTTCGACGCCGACCCCACCGCCACCGCGCTCTGGGACGGCCTCCTCGACCTGGCGCTCGCGCCATGACGGATGAAGCGGCGCGGCTGGAGGGGCGGCACGCCGGGCCACCAAACGAGGCAGACCGTTGCCTCGTCAGCCTGTGCGCGCCCGGGCGAAGGCTGGCCGGGCTGACCTGAGCCGCTGCCGGCCCGGCCGTTTTCACTCGCTTCCAAGAACGCCGCCCTTGACCGCAAATCTCGCCGACCAAAGCGGGCTTCGGCGGATCGGAGTGGCGGCACGCGGTCGTCTTCCTGCCACACGCGCCAGGGCAAGGATCAGCGTCGGCACCGTTGCCGAGTCCGGCAGTCTCGAACCGCTGGACGTTTAGCTCGTCAGTTTCCGGTTGCCGCGCGTGGTCGATCCCGCGCACATGGCGCTGCGGCTTTGCCCTGAAAGCTGGCGCTTTCTCAGGGTCGCCTATGGTCCAGGCAGTCTCCTCCGCCGCTGGCGTCATCCCACCGCAGATTCGCTCCACCCCACGTCACCCGCGCTTCTGCCGCGACGGGCGCGGGAGCGGGGCCGACGCCGCCTTGCCAGCGCGGCGCACGCGCGCGAACATCGGGGTCCAAGGGAGGGCGTCCATGACCCACGCGGCCGAGGGCGGATTGCTGGTCCGTCACCTAAGTCACTCGTTCGGGTCGCGCCGGGCCCTCGACGACATCTCCTTCGAGGTGGCGCCCGGGCGTTTCTGCGCGCTCCTGGGACCCAATGGCGCGGGCAAGTCCACGCTCTTCGCGCTCCTCACGCGGCTCATCACCTCGCCCCAGGGCGAGATCGGCGTGGCCGGGGTCGACCTCGCGCGCCACCCCCGCGCGGCGCTGGCCCGGATGGGCGTGGTGTTCCAGCAGCCCACGCTCGACCTCGACCTCACGGTGTCGCAGAATCTCCGCTACTTCGCGGCCCTCCAGGGCCTGTCCGGGCGCGAGGCGCAGGCGCGCATCGACGCGGCGCTCGACCGGCTCGGCATGGCCGAGCGCGCCGGGGAGCTCGCGCGCAACCTCAACGGCGGCCACCGGCGCCGGACCGAGATCGCCCGCGCGCTGATTCACCGGCCGCGCGTCCTTCTCCTCGACGAGCCCACGGTCGGCCTCGACGCCGCGAGCCGGGCCAACATCACCCGGCACGTCCATGACTTGGCTTCGGACATGGGGCTTACCGTCCTCTGGGCCACGCACCTCACCGACGAGGTCTGGCCCGCCGACCGGCTCGTGGTGCTGCACAAGGGCCGGGTTCTCGCGGACTCCACCGCCGGCGCGGTCAGCGGGGACCGGCCGCTCACCGAGGCCTTCCTCGCCATGACGGGAGCCGAAGCATGACTGCCTCCACCGACGATCTCCGGACGACGGCCGGGCCGGACGTGCCCCTGGCGCCGCGCACCGCCTGGTGGACCTCGCTCCGGGCCATCGTCGCCCGCGAGGCGCTGCGCTTCCTGGGCCAGCGCGAGCGCTTCTTCGCGGCGCTGGTGCGGCCCCTGGTCTGGCTCCTGGTCTTTGCGGCGGGCTTCCGCGCGGCGCTGGGCCTCAGCATCATCCCGCCCTACCAGACCTACATCACCTACGAGACCTACATCGTCCCGGGGCTCTGCGGGATGATCCTCCTGTTCAACGGGATGCAGTCCTCGCTGTCGCTGGTCTACGACCGCGAAACGGGGTCGATGCGCCTCCTCCTCACCTCGCCGCAACCCCGCTGGTGGCTCCTCACCTGCAAGCTCATCGCCGGCACCTGCGTATCGATCCTGCAGGCTTACGCCTTCCTCGCCATCGCCGCCCTCTTCGGCCTCGTCATGCCCTGGGCCGGCTACATCCTCGTCCTCCCCGCGCTCTTCGTGGGCGGCCTGATGCTCGGCGCGCTGGGCCTCGCGCTGTCCAGCTTCGTCAAGCAGCTGGAGAACTTCGCGGGCGTGATGAACTTCGTGATCTTCCCGATGTTCTTCCTGTCCTCCGCGCTCTACCCGCTCTGGAAGATGGAGGAGAGCTCCCAGATCCTTCGCGACATCTGCGCCGTGAACCCCTTCACCCACGCGGTGGAGCTCATCCGCTTCGCGCTCTACGCGCAGTTCAACGGCTGGGCGCTCCTCTGGACCGTGGTCGCCGCCCTGGGCTTCGGCGCCCTTGCGCTCTGGGGCTACGATCCGGCGCGGGGCATGACGCGGACGGGGGGCTGAACCAGCGTCGCGGGCGAGCCTTCCAGGCGGCAGATCCGGTCGGCCAGCCGCTCCGCCTCGGCGCGGGCATGGGTGACGAGGAGGACGGCGGGCCGGACCTCCGCGATCAGGCTCTCGGTCAGCGCCATCATCTCCTCGGCCAGCGCAGGGTCAAGCGAGACGAACGGTTCGTCGAGGATGAGAAGCTCGGGCTTCCCGACAAAGGCGCGGGCCAGCGCCACCCGCCTCTGCTGCCCCAGCGAGAGCTGGCCCGGAAAGTCCCCGGCCTTGTCCTCCAGCCCGACGCGGCGCAGCATGGCGCGGGCCGCCTCCTCCGGAAGGCCCGGGTGGGTGAGCGTCAGGTTCTGCAGTACGCTCCGCCAGCGTAGCAGCGTCGGCTCCTGGAACACGAAGGCGATGTTGCCGGGCCGCTCCACTTCGCCCTCGAAGGCTCTGTCCACGCCCGCGACGATCCGCAGGAGCGTGCTCTTGCCGGCGCCGGAGGGGCCGACCACGGCGACGCGCTCCCCCGGCAGGAGGTCGAGCCGCACGTCCCGCAGGATCTCGGTGCCGCCGAAGGCCTTGCGGCGCACGTGGACGCGGATCATGCCGTGCGCCAGCGGCGGACCCGTAGCTCCCAGGGCCGCAGCACCGCTGCCTCGACCAGCAGCATCACGACGACGAAGGACAGAGCGTAGATCAGCACCATGCGCACGTCGAAGAGCTGGAAGTACATGTGGATCTTGAAGCCGATCCCGTTCGACCGGCCAAGGAACTCCACCACCAGAACGATCTTCCAGATCACCGCGACCCCGCCCCGCGCCGCGGCGGCGATGTAGGGCGCGAGCTGCGGCAGCACCACGTGGCGCAGCCGCGCGAGCGGCTCCATCCGGTAGACCCGCGCCATGGCCGAGAGCTCCGGGTCAAGCGAGCGCGCCCCCTCCCGCACGATGGTCACGACATTCGGGATCTTGTTCAGCGTCACGGCGATGATCGCGGCCGTCTCGTTGAGGCCGATCCATAGGTAACAGAGCACGATCAGCACGAGCGCCGGAAGATTCAGGAACACCACGAGCCAGGGGTCGAGCCAGCGGTCGACCGCCCGGTTCGTGCCCATCAGCGTGCCCAGCGCGATCCCCGCCGACATGGCGAGGATGAAGGCCCAGGCGACGCGGACCAGCGTCTTCCAGAGATGGAAGGGCAGCTCGCCCGAGGCGATCTCGCGGCCGAGCGGCTGCAGCAGAGTCCAGGGGGCGGGCAGGATCGTGGGGTCGGCCGTCAGGACCGACGCCACCACCCAGAGCCCAAGGATCGAGCCCAGGGAGAAGAGCCGCGCCGCCGCGTCCTGGCTCATGCTACGGGGTCACGTCAAGGAACAGCCCCTCGGGCACCGAGGTCGCCTTCCCCACCAACTCCTCGCCGCCGAGCTCGCCCATCACCTGCAGCATCCGGTTCGCCGCCTCGGGATCGACCGGACCCTCGGCCGGGATGCCCGCCCGGAACCCTTCCTGAAGGGCCGCGAACTCGGCGTCGTTCGCGGCGTTCATCATCGGCCGGACGCCCTCCCAAGCCGCCTCCTCCATCAGGAGCTCCTTGGCCTGCCGCGAGGCATGGTAGAGGCCCTGGACGAGATCGGGATGCGCCTCTGCGAACTCTTCCTTCATGTAGTAGGTGAGGAGCGGCGTGTTGGGGTCGAGGCCCAGCGCCTCGGCGGCGTCGGTGACCGACATGAGCTCCCGCATCCCCCCCGCCTCCATCTTGGCGAGGAAATGCCAGAAGTTGATCGCCGCGTCCGTCTCCCCGTCCATGGCCGTCTTGAAGATCAGCGGCGGGGCGCCAAACACCTGCTCGGTCTCGGCCGCGAGGTCGAAGCCGTATTCCTGCTCCGTGTAGGCCCGCAGGATCAGCCAGGACTTGTCGAGCGGGCCTCCGGCGATGCCGACGCTCCCGCCCCTGAGGTCCTCCAGCGTCTGGGCCGGGCTGTCGGCGCCGACCACGATCCCGCCCACCGCGGTCGAATAGGGGAAGGCCACGTAGTCCTTCCCGTCGGCGCGCTGCTGCGCGACCCAGATCCAGTCGGCCACGGCGACCTCCGCCGCGTCGCCCTCGACCGCCACGCGGGTCGCGCCGTTGTCGGCGAGCCGCAGGAGCTCCAGATGAAAGCCGTTCGCCTCGTCGAGGCCGTTGTCGATGATGGTCTGGAGCTCCCAGTTGAGAGTGCCGGACTCGAGCGTCGCCGCACGGATTGTCGGAAGCTCCTGCGCGGCGCCCGCCTGAGCCCAGGCGCCAACGACAGCGCCGGCCAGCAGGCTGCGGATGATGATCATGGTGTTCTCCCTGTTCTTCTTGGACGCGGTCCCCTGTGGGACGCCCCTCCCGACTCCGTGCCAGCAGATCACGAAACCGGTCCTCGCCGCCATACGCCCTTGGTCGCCCCGGCGATCACTCCGGCGCGACGACCACCCCCCAGGGCTGCTGGCCGACCTGCACCGACCGGACCACCTCGTTGCCCGCCACGTCCACGATCGACACGTCGTTGGAGTTGCCGTTGGTGGTGATCAGGTATTTTTCGTCCGGCGTGAAGGCGAGCTGCCAGACCCGCTGCCCTACGAGAAGGTAGTCGAGGACCTCCCAGGAGGCGCCGTCGACCACGGCGATCCGGTTCGAGGGGCCGAGGGCCACGAAAACCCGGCTGCCGTCCTGCGTGACCCGGACGCCGACCGGCTGGAGGAGCTCGGGCTGGATTCCCGGCACCTCGAAGCCGATCCTGTGCAGGACCTCGCCCGTGGCGGGATCAATCACGCTGACCGTGCCGCCGATCTCGGAGCTGACATAGAGCAGCTTGCCGTCCGCCGTGAACTGCGCCACGCGCGGGCGCTGGTCCACCAACGTGTTCTGGGTGATCTCGAAGGTCTCCGTGTCGATGAAGTGCGCCATGTTCGTCGTCTCGGAGGTGTTCACGAGCGTCCTGCCGTCCGGCGAGATGCCCATCCCTTCCGGCTCCACGCCCACCGGGATCTCGCCCAGGATCTGCCCCGTCTTCACATCGGTCACGGTGACGAGGTTGTCGTCCTCGTTGGCGATGTAGAGCGGATTCCCCGAGGGATGCAGCACGAAGAGCTCCGGGTCCGGTCCCGAGGGGAGCGTGTGGGTCTCCTCGTAGGTCTCGGGGTCGAAGACGCGCACCATGTCGTCGTCCGACGAGGCGACGTAGAGTTCCGACCCGTCCGGCGCGATGGTGATGCCGCGCGGGCGGTTCCCCGCCGGGAACTCGGCGATGACCTCCCAGGTCGCGCTGTCGAGCACGCTTACCGTGTTTCCGCGCTCGTTGCTGACGAAGACCTTGTAGGCCTGGGCCGGCACAGCCGCGCCGATCAGAAGGGCCGCGATGCCAAGGCGTCCGATCATTCCTGTCCTCCTTCAAATGCCGTGCAGGCCGACTCCGGGCGGTCGAGCCCCAGCGTGTCGAGCGGCGAGACCTGATGCAGGAACCCTTCCTGCGGCGAGACGCTGACCGTGATCCGCCCGTCCGCGAGCAGGATCGGCTGCCGCAGCTGCCCGTTCCAGTCTCGGAAGGTGAGCGGCTGCCCCTTGAAGGCCGCCACCTCGAAGTCGGGGCCGAGCGCGTAGTCCCGGATCGCCTCGGGGTCGGCCGACTGCGTGCGCGTGACCGCCTCGCCCACGACGCGCAGGGCGAGCCAGGCCTGGTAGTCCTCCTCCCGCATCGGACGCCCGGCGAGCTCCTCGAAGCGGTTCTGCATCTGCGTGGCGCCCCAGCTCTCGTGCGCGGGGTGCCAGCTCAGGGGCCGCAGGCCCGCCGAGCCCGCGACCGGCGCGGGGTCCCAGGTCTGGTAGGGAAGGTAGGCCGCGAAGACGTCGCTCGCGTCCGCCGCCACCACCACGTCGTGCCGCGAGGCGTCCTGCGTGAAGACCGCGATCTGTTGCTGCACCTGCGCCTGACCCGTGTCCGTCACCCGCGCGCCGCCCCGGTCCTCGAATTCCCGCTCCTCCACGATCCTCCCGCCGAACTTCTCGGCGGAGGCCTCATAGGCCTCGGCCAAGGCCAGGTCCTCGGGATGCGAGCCGTGGATCAGGAACCAGCGGTCCCACCGCTTCCAGATGAGGAACTGCGCCAGGGCATCGGTCAGCATCCGGTCGCTCGGCGCGACGTGGAGCACGTTCGCCCGGCAGTCCTCGCTTCGCAGCGACTCGTCGCTGGCCCGCGCGTTGAGGAGGAGCGTTCCTTCCGGCACCGCATCCGCGAAACTCAGAAGCTCGTCGTGGCGCGCCAGGACGACGATGACGCGGTAGCCGTCCGCGACGAGCTGATCCAGGGCCGCCTGCGCGCCCTCGGGCTCCACCGCGACGTCATGGACCGTGAAGGTGTTCCCGAGAAACGCGCCGGTCGTCTGGTTGTCCTCGGTCGCGAGCGCGGCCCCGGCAAAGCCCAGGTCCTCCGGAGGCAGGTCGAGCCGCGAGATGGGCAGGAGCTCCGGATAATCCACCCGCAGCACGGCCGCCGGCACCTCCACCGCCCAGGCGGGCGACGCGCCGGCCAGGACACAGGACGCTAACAGCGCCCTCAGCATCGGCCCGCCTCGCTGGCCCATCCGGGGACGCGGCCTATCTGCGTCCGGGCACTCATCGGGCAGACGCCATCATGCAGTCCTTCTCGTTCCTCGCCGCCGCTCTCCTCGCCCTCCCCGGAGCGGCCTCGGCGCTCGAATCCCTGGAGCCCAGCGCGAAGGTCGCGTTCTTCGGCATCCACTTCATCGACACCTCCGCCGAGGGCTCCATCAACGGCATCCGCGAGGACGAGACGGCGCGGCTCGCCCTCCTGGAGAACTCGGTCCGCGAGCGGCTCGAAGCGGAGGGTTTCGATCTCCTGGACCTCGCGCCGGTCGCCGAGGAGCTCGGGCGCACCCTGAATCCCGCCCATTGCAACCACTGCGAGATCCGCATGGCCGAGGAGCTCGGCGCGGACTACTCGCTCGTGGGCGAGGTGCAGAAGGTCTCGAACCTGATCCTCTCGATGAACCTCGCGCTGCGCGAAGCCGACAGCGGGGACTTCGTGCGCATGCTCGCCGTCGATATCCGGGGGAACACCGACGATTCCTGGCTCCGGGGCGGCCGCTACATCCTCGACAACCACTTCTTCGTCGAGGAGGACTAGCCGGCCCGGTCGCCCGGCGCTCACGGCAGCACCATCGGCTCGGCCGGCTCGGTCTCGAAGCCCGCGCCCGCCCAGCCGTCCGCCCCGTCCGGGAACCATGTCACGTCCTGGTAGCCCATCGCCAGGGCGCGCTTGGCGGCGTTCCAGGACATCCAGCAGTCGGTCTTGCAGAAGAACAGCACCGCGCGCGTGGGATCGCCGCCCGTCGCCGCTCGCAATCCCCCCTCCAGATACACCTCCTCCTCGGGCGACAGCGCCTCATAGCCCACGTTGGGCAGCCAGGTCGCCCCGGGGATGGTGTCGTGGGGCCGCTCGCGCCAGATCGTACCCTCGGGCAGGTCGGCGGGCTTCGGCTCTCGCGGGAGGACATCGATGAACGCCACCTCGCCCGCCTCCCAGAGCTTCCGCGCCTCCTGCACATGGACCGTCGTGGCCCCCGCAAGCCCCTCCGGCACCGGCGCTCCGTAGGGTGCGCCGCGGAACCCCGCAGGCTCCGCGACGGCCTGGGCCATGGCGCCCTCGGGGAGCAGGCAGAGGAGGAGGAGTGCGGCGCGCAGCACCGGCCCCTACCCTTCCGCCTTGAGCTCGGTGCCCATGTCGTTCAGGAGCGGCACCCCGGAGTCGCGCAGGATAGCGTCGATCTCGTCCTGGTGGCGGCGGATCAGCGAGTTCAACTCCCGCTTCCAGGCGTCCTCTCCCTGCCGCACCCCCATCGTGATCCGGTAGGAAAGCCGGGGCGACTCCGCCTCGTGGAGGAGCGGGATCGCCCTCAGCGAGGGATGCCGCTGCACTACCATGGGTCCGGCAATGGGCCCCCACATGAAGGCCACGTCGGTCTCGCCGGATTCCAAGTCGGCAATCATCATGTCCGGTGGCGAGTCGTGGCGCCGGTCTGCGAAAAGCTCATAGGACTTGATGTCGTCCAGAAGTCCCAGCCGCGCCAGATGGGTCGCCGGCGGGCTCCCCGCGACGACCCCGATCCTTGCCTCCTGTAGCCTCGGGTCGGACATCTCCGTCACGTCGGCCAGCGGGCCGTCGGCCTTGGTGACCATGACATAGGTCGAGGTCATGTAGTGGTTGGTGTTCAGGACGATCTCGGCATCCTGGGCATAGCCGACGATGACGTCGCATCGCGCTGCGTTGAGCGTGTTGCGGAGGAACCCGCTGGACATCGGGTACCAGACGTACTCGACCGGCCGCCCGAGCTCCTTGGCCAGGAGCTCGGCGATCCGGTTCTCGTAGCCCGACCCGTCCTCCGAGGAGGCAGGCCAGGCGGCGGGGTCCGAGCAGACGCGGAAGGCGGTGGTCGAGACCAGGTCCGCCGTCGTCTGCGCGCTCGCCGCGCCGCCTAGGACCGCGAGCGCCAGGGCGAGGGCGCGCTCAGGTGCCCAGGCAGGCATTCTCGTCCTCACGGATCACGTCGGACTTGTCCTCGCGCTGGGCCGGCCGGCCGCGTTCGAGAGCCCCCGCGCCTCGCGCCCGAAGATAGACATAGATGTCGTCCAGGTAGCACATGACGTTCACGTTGGTCCCGAAGGCGGGCATGACATTGGCGTTGCCCGCGTCCACATGCTGGATGCCCCCGGCGACGATCCCGACGAACTCGTAGTAGTCGATCCGCATGACCGAGTCCTTCAGCGCGGGTGCGTAGCTCGACCCTTCGCCGTCCGGTCCATGGCAGACGTGGCACTCCGCGTGGTAGCGGCGGAAGCCGGAATAGGTGCGCCAGTCGACGGTCCCGTCCTCGGCGATGTTGAAGGTGGGGATGTCCTCGGCATTGAAGTACCGGCCGTCCTCTTCGCGGGCGACGGCGGTGCTCGGATCCTGCGGCGTCTCGGCGGTGGTGCTGTCCGCCGTGGTGTCGGCGGCCGTGGTGTCGGCGGTCGTGCCAGCTTCCTGCGACCAGCCGACCGAGGCCGTAAGCATCAGGACGGCGAGCACGGCGCCCGGTGCGCGCGGTTTGCGCATTATCACGAACTCCTGCTGTCAAGGAAGCCGGCGGGAGTGGTCTCCCGCCGGCCGTCGTGCCTGCGTTGTCCGATCAGTCGGGCAGCGCGAAGACCGTGAGCTGCCCGCCCAAGGCCGTGAAGTCCCGGAGGCTGGCATAGCCGCCGACCGCGCCCAGGCCCTCCTGCGGGTTGGTCAGGCCGGCCGCGAGGCCGATCCCGGCCCAGCCGCCGATGCCCGAAAGGACGGCGACGTACTGCTTGCCGCCGTGCTCGTAGGTCATGACGTTGCCGATGATCCCCGACGGGGTCTTGAAGCGGTAGAGCTCATCGCCCGTCTCGGCGTCGACCGCCTTGAGGTAGCCCTCGAGCGTGCCGTAGAAGACGATGTCGCCCGCCGTGGCCAGCGCGCCCGACCAGACCGAGAACTGCTCGGGCAGGGACCACTTGATCTCGCCGGTGGTGGCGTCCCAGGCGATGAAGTTGCCCATGCCGCCATGGCTTTCCGGCGCCGGGTACATCGAGAGCGTCGCCCCGACATAGGGCTGTCCGCCGGTGTAGCTTACCCGGAACGGCTCGTAATCCATGCAGACGTGGTTCGTCGGCACGTAGAAGAGACCCGTCTCCGGCGAGAAGGCCGCCGGCTGCTGGTCCTTGGACCCGAGCGCCGCCGGGCAGATGCCGGTCACGTTCGTATCCTCGCCCGCCTGGCGGGTGGAGTAGTCGGCCACCACCTGCGGACGCCCATACTGGTCCGAGGCCGGGTCCATCACGACTTCCGTCGCCCAGTTGACGGCGGGGTCGTACTTCTCGGCGATCAGGAGCTCGCCTGTCTCGCGGTCCAGCGTGTAGCTGAAGCCGTTCCGGTCGAAGTTGACGAGAAGCTTGCGCATCTCCCCGTCGATCTCCTGATCGACCAGGATGTTCTCGTTCACCCCGTCGTAGTCCCACTCGTCATGGGGCGTCTTCTGGTAGAACCACCGGGCCATGCCGTCGTCCGGGTCGCGGGCCATGATGGTCATGGACCACTTGTTGTCGCCCGGGCGCTGCGAGGGGTTCCAGGTGCCGGGATTGCCGGTGCCGTAGTAGACCAGGTCGAGCTCGGGGTCGTAGCTGTACCAGCCCCAGGTCGTGCCGCCGCCGATCTGCCACTGGTCGCCTTCCCAGCTCTCGATCGAGGAGTTCTCGCCGATGGGCTCGCCCAGCACCGTAGTGGCTTGCGGATCGACCAGCATCTCCTCGTCCGGGCCGGTGGAGTAGGCGCGCCACCGCATCTCGCCCGTGGCCTGGTCATAGGCCGTCAGGTGTCCCCGGACGCCGTACTCGCCGCCCGAGATCCCCACGAGGATCATGTCCTTGACCGGCATCACGGTCGCGGTGTTGGTCTCGCCGTTCGCCGCGTCGCCGTTCTTGACGCTCCACTTGACCTCGCCGGTCATCGCGTCGAGAGCCACGACCGTGGTGTCGGCCTGGTGCAGGAAGATGGTGTTGTTGGCGTAGGCCACGCCGCGGTTGACCGTATCGCAGCACATGACCGCGATCACGTTGGGATCCTGCTGGGGATCGTACCGCCAGGCGATGCGGCCCTCGTTGGCGAGGTCGAGCGCATAGACGGTGTTCGGGAACGGCGTCGACAGGTACATCATGTCGCCGATAACGAGGGGAGAGCCCTCGTGGCCGCGCAGCACGCCGGTGGAGAACGTCCAGGCCACCTGCAGGTCGCCCACGTTGTCCTTGTTGATCTCATCGAGCTCCGAGAAGCGCGTGTTCGCGTAGTCGCCGGTCTGGATGACCCACTGCGTGGGGTCGTCGATCAGCGTCTGCAGGTCGCCCTGCGTCGCTGCCGCCGGGGTAGCTGCGGCCGTCTCGGCCGCCGGGGCCGTTTCGGTCGCCTGGTCCGTCTGGGCCTCTTGGGCAAAAGCCGGGGCCATTCCGCCGACAACGAATGCCGCGGACAACAGAAGTGATCTTCTCACCGTTTTTTCCTCCCTGGGTGGGGCCTGGTCGTCAGTTCACCTGCTTGGACGGGCGGAGCCTCCTACGCCGCCGACTGCCACCTTGCGCGGGTCCAGGACCAGTCCCGCAGGTGCCGTCCCGAAGATCGTCCCGACTTGCTCCTTCCTCGAATGGCAAACCCTGTCCGATGCGGGCGCTCCGGTCATGGCGCCACGCTCGTCATCCCTGAAACCGGTCTCTCACGAGGTCCGAGGACTGGAGGCCCCTGAGACAGCGGACCCCCCGTGGCCTGACCTGATCTTCGTCCGTGATCTCTGGAGCCGGCCCATCCGGCGCCATTCCCAAGGGCGCAACGAGGATCGTAGCGAGAAGGTTAGCGCTACGACTCCCCACCATCTCTACGACCTTGGTCGTAGTCCCGGCCATGCCCGCGCCGCTCAATACACCACCACGGATCGGATGCTTTCGCCCTTCTTCATCAGGTCGAAGCCTTTGTTGATGTCCTCGAGGGGCATGGTGTGGGTGATCATGGGGTCGATCTCGATCTTGCCGTCCATGTACCAGTCCACGATCTTGGGCACGTCGGTGCGGCCCCGTGCGCCGCCGAAGGCCGTGCCCTTCCAGGTGCGCCCCGTCACCAGCTGGAAGGGGCGGGTGCTGATCTCGGCCCCCGCCGGCGCCACCCCGATCACCACGGAGACGCCCCAGCCCCGGTGGGCGCTCTCGAGCGCCTGGCGCATGACGCGGACGTTGCCGGTGCAGTCGAAGGTGTAGTCCGCCCCCCCGATCAGGTCGCCCCGCCGCTTGGTCATGTTCACCAGGTGGGGGACGATGTCGCCCTCGATCTCGGTGGGGTTGACGAAGTGGGTCATCCCGAAGCGCTCGCCCCAGGCGCGCCGGTCGTTGTTGAGGTCCACGCCGATGATCATGTCGGCCCCCGCGAGCCGCAGGCCCTGGAGCACGTTGAGGCCGATGCCCCCCAGCCCGAACACCACCGCCGTGGCCCCCGCCTCCACCTGCGCGGTGTTGATCACCGCCCCCACGCCGGTGGTGACCCCGCAGCCGATGTAGCAGATCTTGTCGAAGGGCGCGTCGGGGCGGACCTTGGCCACCGCGATCTCGGGCAGCACCGTGTGGTGGGCGAAGGTCGAGCAGCCCATGTAGTGCAGGATCGGCGTGCCATCGAGCATGGAGAAGCGCGAGGTGCCGTCCGGCATCAGCCCCTGCCCCTGCGTGGCCCGGATCGCCGTGCACAGGTTGGTCTTGCGCGAAAGACACGACGGGCACTGCCGGCACTCAGGGGTATAGAGCGGGATCACGTGGTCGCCGGGCTTCACGCTCGTCACCCCCGCCCCCACCTCCAGGACCACCCCCGCCCCCTCGTGGCCCAGGATCGCCGGGAACAGACCCTCGGGATCGGCCCCCGACAAGGTGAACTCGTCAGTGTGGCAGATCCCCGTGGCCCGAACCTCCACCAGCACCTCGCCCGCCCGCGGACCCTCCAGGTTCACGTCCATGATCTCCAACGGCCGGCCAGCCGCCACCGCCACCGCAGCACGCGTGCGCATGAGTGTCCTCCCTTTCCTTCGTCGGCCGCAGCGTTCCTCATCCGCGACGCGATTTCAACCATCGCCGACGATTCCCTTTGGCACCTCGCATGGCTCCCCCTAAGGTTGTGGCATGATCCAGCATCGCCTCGCCCTCCCGCTCCTCGCCCTCGCCGCCCTGCCAGGCTGCATCGTTCCCATTCCGCTGCCGCCCGGCACGCCCGGCGCCATTGAGATCGTGCTCGACGAGGGCGACTCCTGCGGCGCCCGCGACCTCCAGTCCTTCGTGGGGCAGGACGTGAGCGTGGCGCGCGGCACGACCATCCAGGCGCCCGGGCCCGTCCGCATCATCATGCCCGGCGACCTCGTAACCCAGGACGTCGACCCGACGCGGATCAACGTCCGCACGGACGCGGCGGGACAGATCGCCGTGGTCGACTGCGGCTGAGGCCTTGATCCGGGCACCGGGGGGTTCCAGTGTTCCGGCGTCACTTGGCCGGAACCCTCTCCCATGACCCTGATCCTTCGCGCCCTTCCCCTTCTCGCCGTGCTGGCCTTGGCGGCCTGCGCGGCCCCGTCCGGGGGCTCGGCCCCGCCGGTCCCCGCGCCCGGCGCCGATCCCGGGATGCCCGCCCCCGTGCTGCCGAGCCCGGACGACGACACCTGCGGGGCGTCGGAGCTTGCGACCTACGTCGGCCAGGGCGCCTCGATCCTCGACACGGCGCGCTTCGCCAACCCCGTGCGGGTGATCCGCCCGGGCGAGGCGGTGACGATGGACTTCAACCCGCAACGCCTGAACTTCGAGCTCGACGCGCTGGGCGAGATCGTGCGAATCCGCTGCGGCTGATTGCGGCCCGCTTGATTTGGGGGTCGGCGAGGCCCAGTTTGATCGCCATGACCGCTCTGCCGCCGATCCCCTTTCCGGGGCCCGCCCCCACCCAGGTCGCCTTTCACCGCACCGAGCTGAGCGTGATCCTCGCCCTCTACGGGCAGATGGTCGCGGCCGGGGAGTGGCGCGACTACGGCATCTCGCACCTGCGCGAGGTGGCCGTGTTCTCCATCTTCCGCCGCACGGCCGAGACCCCGCTCTACCGCATCGAGAAGCGCCCCGAGCTGCGCAACCGGCAGGGGCAGTTCGCGGTGATCGGGGCCGAGGGGCAGGTGCTCCGGCGGGGTCACGACCTCGCGCAGGTGCTGCGGGTCATCGCGCCGAAGCCGAAGCTGGTGGAGTGACGAGCGCCCGGAAAGCCGTCCGGGGGACGGCTTTCAGCGAGGAACGCCCGGCCGCTAGCCGGGCCAGAGCGCCTCAGAACCGCCGCCGCGCGACGACCTCGCCGTTGCCCTGGGCCTGGATGCGTAGGGTCCCGGGCTCGATCCCCTCGTAGGCCACGGCCATGTGGTGGGCGTTGGCGTGGATCATCGTGGTCTCGTCCACCGCCATCGCGACATGGCCCTTCCAGAACAGGAGGTCGCCGCGCTTCAGGGGCTCGCCCTCGGGGACCTCGGCGCCCAGGGTCTGCTGGAGATCGCTGTCGCCCGGGCAGGCTATCCCGCAGGCCAGGAGCGAGGCCTGCACGAGGCCCGAGCAGTCGATCCCCAGGACCGAGTTGCCGCCCCAGAGGTAGGGCACGCCGAAGTGGAGTTGCGCCACCGCCGCCGGGTCGGTGAAGGGCTTGTCGAGCGGACGGAGGTGCGGCTTGGGGATGTAGCCCTCGGGGGTCTCCCAGAACTTGCGGCGCTCGGCCTCCACCGTCACCAGGGCGCCGAAGGAGAGGTGCCGGAGATCCGGGCTCTTCATGTCGTCGTCGCGGTAGAGGTGGGTGGCGGGGACCGAGACGCGGTGCGTGGGCGCGCGGGGCGGCCCCAGCGAGACCTCGGAGACGTAGCCCACGTAGCCGTCGCGCCCGGCCTCCACGAAGGCCATGCCGTCGCGGACCTCGTAGACCGTCACCGCCTCGCCCCAGAGGAGCTGGCGGTCGCGCATCCCGCCGGGCGAGCCATCGAGGTCGGCCAGGGGGACGGCGACGCGGCGCGGCTCTCCGGCGACGTAGCGGTCGGCCTGGACCTGGCCCTGCAGCCGTTCCGCCGCGACGCGGCCGTTGGCGGGGGTGAGGCGGGGGTCGCTCACAGGCCCAGCGCCTCGGGAAGGGCGGCCAGGAGGGCGCGGGCGCCCTGCCCCTGCCCCCCCTTGGGACGGCCAGGAGCGGCGGCCTGCTGCCAGGCGAAGATGTCGAAGTGGCAGTAGCGCGGCGGCGCGAAGCGGCGGAGGAACAGCGCCGCCGTGATCGCGCCGCCGAGGCCCCCGGAGGGCGCGTTGTCGAGGTCGGCGATGCCGGGCTCGATCTGGGCCTCGTAGGGCTCGTGGAAGGGGAGGCGCCAGACCGGGTCGGCCCACTCGGCGCCGCCCTTCGACAGGCCCTGGGCGAGGCCGTCGTCGTCGGTGAAGAAGGGGGCGAGGTCGGCGCCCAGGGCCACCCGGGCGGCGCCCGTGAGCGTCGCGAAGGTGACGGTGAGGCCGGGGTCCTCGTCCTCGGCGGCGAGCGCCAGGGCGTCGGCCAGGACCAGGCGCCCCTCGGCGTCGGTGTTATTGATCTCCACCGTCAGGCCCTTGCGGCTCCGCAGGATGTCGCCGGGGCGGAAGGCGTCCGAGCCGATGGCGTTCTCCACGGCGGGGATCAGGACGCGCAGGCGCAGCGGAAGGCCCAGCGCCATGATCGCCTGGGCGAGGCCGAGGACGGTCGCGGCGCCGCCCATGTCCTTCTTCATGGTGAGCATGGAGGACGCTGGCTTGATGTCGAGGCCGCCGGTGTCGAAGCAGACACCCTTGCCGACCAGCGTGAGGCGCGGGCCGTCGCCGCCCCAGGCCATGTCGATGAGGCGGGGGGCGCGATGCGAGGCGGCGGCGCGGCCCACGGCGTGGATCATGGGGAAGTTCCGGGCGAGGAGGTCGTCGCCGGCGATGACGTCGATGGAGGCGCCGGCCTGTTCGGCCACGGCGCGGGCGGCGGCTTCGAGGTCGGCGGGGCCCATCTCGTTCGAGGGCGTGTTGACGAGGTCGCGGGTCAGCCACTCGGCGGCGGCCAGCGTCTCGACCCGGGCGGCGTCGAGGCCGTCGGGCGCGACGAGGCGGGCCTTGGGCGGGCTCTGGTCCTTGTAGCGGGCGAAGCGGTAGCCTTCGAGGAGCCAGCCCAGGGCGGCCTCGCGCAGGTCGCGCTCGGACAGGGCGCCCTCCAGGCGATAGGTGCCCTCGGGGAGCTTCGCGGCCGCTTTGGCGAAGGCGAAGCGCTCGCGCCCGCGCGTCTCGGCCTTGCCTCGACCGACGAGGGCGCGCGCGAGGCCGGTGCCGCCGGGGAGGAGCGCGACCTCGCCCGAGCCGGCCTTGAAGCCCAGGGTCCGGGCCCAGGCGGCCTGGTCGGGCGGCAGGGTCTCCAGGGCGGCGTCGAGGGCGTCCGGGCCCAGGGCGAGGAGGGGGATGGCGTCGGGCGCGGCGGGGGCGAAGGAGGGGGCGGTCATGGGCCTCGGTCTTGGGGTTCGGTGCTCGGGGGCTGACCCTAGCCCTGGCCGCCACGACCGCAAGGCTCCGTTGCGTCCCTCGGGGGATTCGGCCCATATGGCGCCGTCGTTGACCCGAGGACACCATGACCGCTCGTCCCCTGCCGGAATACCTCGTTCGCCGCTACCAGGGCTGGAGGGCCACCTCCTATGCCGAGAACCGGTCCTGGTACCGCCACCTCGCCGCCGAGGGGCAGCATCCCCGCGCCATGGTGATCTCGTGCTGCGACAGCCGGGTCCATGTCACCGCGATCTTCGGCGCGGATTCGGGCGAGTTCTTCATCCACCGCAACATCGCGAACCTCGTGCCGTCCTTCCAGCCGGACGGCGGGCTCCATGGCACCTCGGCGGCTGTGGAATACGCGGTGAAGGGCCTCAAGGTCGCCCACATCGTCGTGCTGGGACATTCGCAGTGCGGCGGCGTCAAGGGCTGCTACGACATGTGCGAAGGAAAGGCGCCCGAGCTCGACGAGGCCACGAGCTTCGTCGGGCGGTGGATGGACATCCTGCGGCCCGGCTACGAGGGGCTGCCGCCCGGGGACGACGCCGAGCGGCTGCAGGCGCTGGAGAAGGCGGCGGTGACGGTGTCGCTGGAGAACCTGATGACCTTCCCCTTCGTCAGCCAGGCCGTCGAGGACGGGCGGCTCACGTTGCACGGGCTCTGGCACGACATCGGCGAGGGAACGCTGGAGGTCTGGGACCCGGAGCGGAAAGGGTTCCACGTCGTCTGAGACGGAGCGCTTTCGCTCTGCGGGACGCCGTGGGACGGCCGGTCCGGAGGGGTTGGGGCGACCCGGCGGTCGCGCTGCGGGAACAAGGTCCCGGAAACGAAATCGATCCCGCGGGGCCTCTGGCTTGCCCCGGGCGGCGCTGGGGCGCCTGCGTCGGGGGGACCAGTCCGCCTCTTCGGCGGGCTTGAGTCTTCTGGAAGGAGGCGGGGAGGATCTCCCGTCCTGGTATGTGGCCGCGTGGCGTTCGCCGGGTTGCAGGCCCCGGGTTCAAGCCGGGGTGCCCTTCATGTGCCCTCCCTCCGCCGGGGAAGCCGTCCGCCTCGCCTGCCCCCGAGCCGCGCCGAGGCGCTTGGGTGGCTGGCGGGGCGGGGTGCCCGGCTGGTGTGATTCGTCGTCTGGCCATCAGGGTGCCGGAGAAGGGTTA
>Ga0210040_10003639_pt1 | contig 20726 bp, 16 predicted proteins | sample CryGeyCG12114_NA_FD_185462 | JGI IMG/M metagenome (GOLD analysis project Ga0210040, IMG submission 185462) | Groundwater microbial communities from aquifer - Crystal Geyser CG19_WC_8/21/14_NA (SPAdes) (version 2) | ecosystem: Environmental > Aquatic > Deep subsurface > Groundwater | place: USA... | reverse complement strand
CGGCACCATCGAGGTCGAATCGGTGCCCGGCCGCGGCACCTGCATGCGGCTGCGCATCCCGCTCACCCTGGCGATCGTCCCCGCGCTGACCATCGAGTGCGCCGGCGACCGCTACGCCATCCCGCAGATCAGCCTGCAGGAGCTCGTCGCCCTGGACGCCGAGAAGGCCGCCGCGGCGGTCGAGGACGTCGGCGGCGCGTCGGTCTACCGGCTGCGCGGTGAGCTGCTGCCGCTGGTCAGCCTCGCCGACGTGCTGGGCCTGACCTCCGACCGGCACGACGGTCACGTGGTGATCGCCGTGCTCAGCTCCGAGGGACGCCGCTTCGGCCTCACCGTCGACCGGGTGATCAACACCGAGGAGATCGTCGTCAAGGCGGTCAGTGGCCAGCTGAAGCAGATCGGCCTCTACTCCGGGGCGACCGTCCTCGGTGACGGCGCCGTCGCGCTCATCCTCGACGTCCAGGCGCTGGCCCGCCGCGCACTGCGCACCGAGACGACCGACCGGCAGGAGCACCGGCTGGCCGCAGCCGCGGCTGCCGCCTCCGTCTCGGAGCGGCAGCGGATGCTGCTGGCCGCCATCGGCGGCGGCCGGCGGGTGGCGATCCCGCTGGACACCGTCACCCGGCTCGAGCAGGTGCGCAGCGACACCGTCGAGCGAGTCGGCTCCCGCGAGGTCGTGCAGTACCGCGGCGCCATCCTGCCGATCGTCCGGCTGGACCGGCACCTGGGTTCCTTCGGCGAGTCCGACCGCGAGGTGCTGGAGGTCATCGTCTACGCCGACCACGGGCGCAGCGTGGCGATCGTGGTCGAGGAGATCCTCGACATCGTCGACGGCGAGGCCGCCGTGCAGAGCGACATCGACGACCTGGGGCTGCTCGGCTCCGCGGTCATCGGCGACCGGGTCACCGAGCTCCTCGACGTCCGCGCCGCGATCCTCGCCGCCGACCCGGCCTTCTACTCCGCGGCCGCCGGCCCGGTGCCCGGCGACTTCGGCCTGGCCACCGACTTCAACGCCGACGCCTTCGGCTTCGAGGGCAGCACCAGCCTCTCGGCCCACCCCAACGCTCCCCTGATGGAGGTCTGACGTGAGCACCGCGACCACAGCCTGGACCGTGCCCGCCACCAGTCAGCTGGCCACCTTCTGGCTGGACGGCGACCTCTTCGGCGTGGAGGTGGAGCACGTGCAGGAGGTGCTCCGCAGCCAGAGCATCACCCGGGTGCCGCTGGCCCCCGCGGCCGTCGCCGGCCTGATCAACCTCCGCGGCCAGGTGGTCACGGCCATCGAGCTGCGCGAGCGGCTGGGGCGCAAGCCGCGTCCGGAGGGGCAGGAGGCGGTCGTCATCGTCGTCCGGCTGCGCGGTGAGGCCGTGAGCCTGCTGGTCGACAGCATCGCCGACGTCGTCGACGTCGACGTCCGCGACTTCGAGGCCCCGCCGGACACGCTGGACGGCAGCGGGCGCGACCTGATCCGCGGCGCCTACAAGCTCTCCGGCCAGCTGCTCCTCGCCCTCGACGTGAACCGCGCCGTCAGCACCTGAGGAAGGACCCCCAGGGCCGGACTGCTCCGCCGGCTCCCCAGCGCCCGCACCAGTCACCGCCATGCCCCAGGGCAGGCGATCTCCTCCCCGACCACCCAGTTCCGTCATCCCTGGAGTCCTGAACATGAACAACGTCGCCTCCCCCTCCCGGCGGCTCGGGTGGTTCGCCGACCGGCCGATCGGCGTGAAGATCGGCGCGGTCATCGCGCTGCTCGCCGCCGTCGTCCTGGGCACCAACCTGCTGGCCATCACCCGGATCAACGACCTGCGGGCCGGGCAGGAGGCGATCTACACCGAGAACCTCAAGCCGCTCAACGCCCTCTCCGCGGTGCAGCGCGCCACCGCCGCGCACCGCGCCCGGGTGCTGGAGTACGCCGTCTCGGACACCGCGCGCCGGACCGAGCTCCTCGGTGAGATGGACGAGAAGCAGGCCGACGTCGACACCGCGCTCGCCCAGTACGAGCCCTACGTCGTCGACCAGGAGGCGATGGCCTCCTACGCGGACGGCCGCGAGCAGTTCCTGGCCACCAACACCAGCCAGCTGTTCCCGGCTGCCGACGCCGGCAACCTGGTCGCCTACGCCAAGATCTACCGCGAGGTCTCCAGCCCGCTGCTGACCCAGATCGCCGACGGCCTCGAGGCCGAGGGCGAGGCGCAGTCGGCCCAGGCCGCGGCGCGCAACGCCCAGGCGGCCGACGAGGCCAGCAGCTCGATCACCCTGCTGCTGGCGATCACCCTCGCGGCGATCGCGGTCTCCGCGGGCCTCGGGTTCCTGGTCATCCGCCGGATCCTGAGCACCGTCCGCTCGGTCCAGGGCACGGTGGAGGCGATGGCCGCCGGCGACCTGACCGTGGTGCCGCAGGTCCGGGACCGCGACGAGATCGGTCGGATGGCCGCCTCCCTGGCCACCGCCCAGCACAACCTGCGCTCGGTGATGGGGGCCGTCGCGGCCTCCTCGGACGCCGTGGCCGCCGCCTCGGAGGAGCTGTCGGCGTCCTCGGCGCAGATCTCGGCGTCGGCGGAGGAGACCTCCGCCCAGTCCGGTGTCGTGTCGGCTGCCGCGGAGGAGGTCTCCCGCAACGTGGCCACGGTGGCCGCCGGTGCGGAGGAGATGGGGTCGGCGATCCGCGAGATCTCCCAGAACGTGAACGAGGCGACCCGGGTGGCCGCCCAGGCGGTCGCCGAGGCCGAGACCACCAACGCGACCGTGGTGAAGCTGGGTGACTCCTCCCGGGAGATCGGCAACGTGGTCAAGGTGATCACCTCGATCGCGGAGCAGACGAACCTGCTGGCGCTCAACGCCACCATCGAGGCCGCTCGGGCCGGTGAGGCGGGCAAGGGCTTCGCCGTGGTGGCCAACGAGGTGAAGGAGCTGGCGCAGGAGACCGCGCGGGCCACCGAGGACATTGCCCGCCGGGTCGAGGCGATCCAGGGCGACACCTCGGGTGCGGTGTCGGCGATCGGGCGGATCAGCGAGATCATCGGGTCGATCAACGACTTCCAGCTGACCATCGCCTCGGCGGTGGAGGAGCAGACCGCGACCACCAACGAGATGTCGCGGTCGGTGCAGGAGGCCGCCGGCGGGTCGACGGAGATCGCCACCAACATCACCGGGGTCTCCACCGCGGCCAGCAGCACCACCATGGCCCTGGGCCAGACCCGGCAGGCCGTGGACGAGCTGTCCCGGATGGCCAGCGACCTGCGCACCACGGTGGGCCGCTTCACGTACTGAACGGACTCCCCTGCCCGCTGGACGGGAAACCGACCTCGGCCGCCGCCTCGCCCCCTCTAGGGGCGGAGTGGCGGCCGAGTGCATTCCGGGACCATTCCCGGGTCGACAAAGCGCCCGCGCGGTGCCTTGATCTCCCTTTCTCGGACCGTTCCCGCGACACGCGCCGGGAAACGGTACTGACTGTTCTCTCATGACCGACCCTGATGCCAGCGCCATCTCGACCGAATCCCCGGACCGATCGCCACGAGCCGGCGTACCCGGTCCGGACCATTCCGGGCGAACCGTCGGACTGGCTGCATCGGACCCGGGTCGCTGCCGAACGCTCAACCCACCTCTGGAGACCCGCCATGCGCTCCCCCGCTCCGGTTCGCCGTCCCGGCTGGTTCGCCGACCGACGCCTGGCCGTCAAGTTCGGCCTGCTCGTCGCCGTGGTCGTGCTGGCCCTCGGCGCCCTGCTCACCACGCTGGTGGCGTCCAACGCGGCGGTCAGCGCAGCCCACGAGGACAGCGGACACCTCGACGACGCCGAGGACCTCGTCCTGCAGCTGGACACCCGGGCCAGCGAGTTCAAGGTCGACGCGTTCCGCGCCCTGGTCAGCCCCACGCCGGCCGACGAGCTGCCGAACCTGGCCGAGGACGAGGCGACGGCGAGCGGCCTGCTCGAGGAGCTCGCCGGCATCCCGCTGAGCGGTGAGAGCGCCACCACCGTGGCCGCGCTGGAGGCGAGCTTCAGCGACTACACCGACGCCATCGGCGCGATCGTGGGCGGCGCGGTCGCCGACCAGCGCACCGCCCGACTCGGGTACACCGCCATCCAGGACGCCAACGACGTCACCGACACTGCGGTCGGCGCGGCCAAGGACGCGCTCACGGCCGGCACGCGGGCGGCGGAGGCGCGCATGACCGCTGCGATCAGCCGGGCCAACACCCTGGGCAGCATCGCCGTCGTCGTGGGACTGGTGCTGATCGTGGGGCTCAGCCTGCTGACCCAGCGGGCGCTCGCCCGCCCGATCGGTCGGGTGAAGGCCTCGCTGGAGGCCATGGCCCGGGGGGACCTGACCGTGCCGGCCGGCCCGGCGGCACAGGACGAGGTCGGCCAGATGGCCGCGGCACTGAGCACCGCGCAGGACCACCTGCGCACCGTGATCGCCGCCGTCGCCGCCTCCTCGGACTCGGTCGCCGCCGCCTCGGAGGAGCTGTCCGCGTCCTCGGCGGAGATCTCGGCCTCGGCGGAGGAGGCGGCCGCTCAGTCCGGTGTGGTGTCGGCGGCGGCGGAGGAGGTGTCCCGCAGCGTGGCCACCGTCGCGGCGGGGGCCGACGAGATGACCGGGGCGATCCGGGAGATCTCGCAGAGCGTGAACGAGGCGACCCGGGTGGCCGGCCAGGCGGTGACGGAGGCGCAGGCGACCACGGCGACGATCACCCGGCTCGGCACGTCGTCGCAGGAGATCGGTGCGGTGGTCAAGGCGATCACCTCGATCGCGGAGCAGACGAACCTGCTGGCGCTCAACGCGACCATCGAGGCGGCGCGGGCGGGGGAGGCCGGCAAGGGCTTCGCGGTGGTGGCCAACGAGGTGAAGGAGCTCGCCCAGGAGACCGCTCGAGCCACCGAGGACATCGCGCGGCGGGTGGAGGCGATCCAGGGCGACACCTCCGGCGCGGTGGCCGCCATCGGGCGCATCTCCGAGATCATCGGCTCGATCAACGACTTCCAGCTGACCATCGCCAGCGCGGTGGAGGAGCAGACCGCGACCACCAACGAGATGTCCCGGTCGGTGCAGCAGGCCGCCGGCGGCTCCGTCGAGATCGCCACCAACATCACCGGGGTCTCCGCGGCGGCGTCGTCGACGACCCAGTCGCTGGGGCAGACCCGGCAGGCCGTGGACGAGCTGTCCCGGATGGCCAGTGACCTGCGGGGCAGCATCGCCAGCTTCACCTACTGAAAGGACCTCGCTGCCGCCCCGGCAGTCGAGAGCTCGCGGCGGGGCCCTGCAGCGGGGCCGGTCGGGAAGTTGTGTTCTGCGCCCCATCCTCGTTGTGTCCCGCACACCATTCCGAGTCCGTCTGCCTGCAATGGATGGCTCGGCTCAACCATTCTCGGGACTTCGTCGAGAGCGCGCCCGAACCGGTACTGGTCCTTACCGATTCCGCCGAGAACGGCGAAGTCGATTCGGACCCGGCGACACCCGGCCGTCGTCCCCACGGTCGACCCCCGCCCGGCCCGGCTCAGCTCATCCCCCAGCCGCCCCGACCAGAAGGACCCCCCGTGAGAGCAACCGTCGCTGCCCGGCTCCGCGATCTCAGCATCGCCGTCAAGATCGTCTCAGCGGTGGCGGTCGCCGTCCTGGTCGCCGTCTGCGTGGGCCTGGTCGGCCTGACGAGCCTGGGTGACACCGCCCGGGGGACCGACCGGATGTACAGCAAGGAACTGGTCGGCACCGTCCAGGTCGAGGCGGTGCGGTCGGAGGTGTTCGCCCTGCGCCTGTCGGCGGTCAACTACGCCGTCGCCCTCCAGCCGGTGGATCGGGCTGAGTACCTCGACGCCCGCAACCAGGCCTACGCCGATCTGGCGACCGCGGCGGACCGTTACCTCGCCACCAAGCCGACCGCAGAGGGGCAGGAGCTGCTCGCCCAGGTCCTGGACGGGGTCGACCAGTACCGGGCGGCCATGGTCACCCTCGACGCCTTCGCCGACGCCGGTGACCTCGTCAGCTGGTCCCGGGCCCGGGAGCAGACCGTGAGTCCGATCGCCGCAGCGATCATCGAGGACCTGGACCAGCTGTCCAGCCTCCGGCAGGGCAACGCCGCGAAGAGCGCCGACGCCGCGCTGTCGGACTACCGGCACACCCGGCTGGTGCTCATCGCGGTGATCGCGGTCGGCGCCGTGGCGGCGCTGGGCTTCGGGTTCTTCGTCGCGCGGATGATCATCGGCGGGTTGCGCAAGGTGCAGGCGGCCGCCGAGGCGCTGGCGGCCGGTGACCTCACCCGCTCGGCCGACGTCGCCGGCCGGGACGAGGTCGGCCGCACGGGCGCGGCGCTGGACGGCGCGATGGCGGAGCTGCGCACGGTGATGACCTCGGTCGTCGCGTCCTCGGACGCCGTGGCTGCGGCGTCGGAGGAGCTGTCGGCGTCCTCGGCGCAGATCTCTGCCTCGGCGGAGGAGACCTCCGCCCAGTCCGGTGTCGTGTCGGCTGCCGCGGAGGAGGTGTCCCGGAACGTGGCGACGGTGGCCGCGGGTGCGGAGGAGATGGGTGCCTCGATCCGGGAGATCTCCCAGAACGCGAACGAGGCGGCCCGGGTGGCGGCGCAGGCGGTCTCCGAGGCGGAGGACACCACGGCGACGATCCAGAAGCTGGGGACGTCCTCGCAGGAGATCGGTGCGGTGGTCAAGACCATCACCAGCATCGCGGAGCAGACCAACCTGCTGGCCCTGAACGCGACGATCGAGGCGGCCCGCGCGGGGGAGGCGGGCAAGGGCTTCGCCGTCGTGGCCAACGAGGTCAAGGAGCTGGCGCAGGAGACCGCGCGGGCCACGGAGGACATTGCCCGCCGGGTCGAGGCGATCCAGGGCGACACCTCGGGTGCGGTGTCGGCGATCGGGCGGATCAGCGAGATCATCGGCTCGATCAACGACTTCCAGCTGACCATCGCCTCGGCGGTGGAGGAGCAGACCGCCACGACCAACGAGATGTCCCGGTCGGTGCAGGAGGCCGCCGGCGGGTCGACGGAGATCGCCACCAACATCACCGGGGTCTCCACCGCGGCCAGCAGCACCACCATGGCCCTGGGCCAGACCCGGCAGGCCGTCGACGAGCTGTCCCGGATGGCCAGCGACCTGCGGGGGAGCGTCGCGCGCTTCACGTTCTGACAGCGAGGCGCCCCGGGCGCCCTCCCGGGGGAGACCGGCCAGGGCGCCCGGAGCACGTGACGGTCGGGGCGCGGACCGCACCCGAGCTGCCACTGGCGTTCCGGTACGAACTGCTGCTGCGGCGGCCGAGATAGGTGGTGGGCCCCCCATCGCGGACACGCGGCGGTGGCAGCGGACCAACGGCGGTCAGCGGCGTGCTGACCTCCTGCCGGACCGTGCCCCATGCCCGTCCCCGGAGGAGAACCAGTGACCGTCGCCCGTGCACCCCGGTACAGCAGTTGGTGGCGGGACCTCTCCGTCGTCTGGAAGATCGGATCGACGGCGGTGTGCGGGCTGCTGGTCGCGGTCGTCGTGGGCGGTGTCGGGCTGGAGCGGATGGCCGCTCTGGACCGCACGGGCAGCTGGCAGCGGGCGAGCACGTCCGCGGTGGAAGACCTGGCGACGGCCAACACCGCCTTCCTCCAGACGCGCCTGGACGCCTACGCGATCCTCTTCGCCGCACCCGAGAACCGCGCCGCCGCCGTGCAGAAGCTGACGGACGACGACGCCGCGCTGGACGCCGCGCTGGAGGCATACCGGACGCAGGAGGTCGCGGTGGCAGAGGTGGACGCGATCGCCCCGCTGGTCGACCAGTACCGGACGGCCCGGGCGCAGGGCCTGCTCGCCGCCGCCCAGGCAGGGAACGTGGCCGCGTTCCAGGCGGCCCTCCCGCAGGTGAAGGACCTGGGCACCGAGACGGTGGACGCGTTCGCTGCCGCCCGGGCGGCCCAGCAGTCGTCCGCGACCGCCGTGCAGCAGACTGCGCACGAGGAGTACCTGACCTCCCGGACGCTGCTCGCCGTCGCCATCGGCCTGGGCGTGCTGCTCACCGCCCTGGCGGGCTTCGTGGTCAGCCGCGCCGTCACCCGTCCCCTCACCCGCATCCGCGACGGCCTCCGGGGACTGGCGGCCGGTGAGTTGGTCACCCGGGTCGACGTCGACCGGTGTGACGAGCTGGGTCAGACGGCCCGGGCGCTCGACGAGGCGCAGGACCACCTCCGCACGGTGATCGTCGGGGTGGCGGCGTCCTCGGATGCGGTGGCTGCGGCTTCGGAGGAGCTGTCGGCGTCCTCGGCGCAGATCGCCGCGTCCGCGGAGGAGACCTCGGCGCAGTCGAACGTGGTGTCGGCGGCGGCGGAGGAGGTGTCCCGGAACGTGGCGACGGTGGCCGCGGGTGCGGAGCAGATGGGTGCCTCGATCCGGGAGATCTCCCAGAACGCGAACGAGGCGGCGCGGGTGGCGGCGCAGGCGGTCTCCGAGGCGGAGGACACCACGGCGACGATCCAGAAGCTGGGGACGTCCTCGCAGGAGATCGGTGCGGTGGTCAAGACCATCACCAGCATCGCGGAGCAGACCAACCTGCTGGCCCTGAACGCGACGATCGAGGCGGCCCGCGCCGGTGAGGCGGGCAAGGGCTTCGCGGTGGTCGCCAACGAGGTCAAGGAGCTGGCGCAGGAGACCGCTCGGGCGACGGAGGACATCGCGCGGCGGGTGGAGGCGATCCAGGGCGACACCTCCGGCGCGGTGGCCGCGATCGGGCGGATCAGCGAGATCATCGGGTCGATCAACGACTTCCAGCTGACCATCGCCAGCGCGGTGGAGGAGCAGACCGCCACCACCAACGAGATGTCCCGGTCGGTGCAGGAGGCCGCCGGTGGCTCCACGGAGATCGCCACCAACATCACCGGCGTCTCCGCCGCCGCCGGCAGCACCACCATGGCGCTGGGCCAGACCCGGCAGGCCGTCGACGAGCTGTCCCGGATGGCCAGCGACCTGCGGGCGAGCGTCGCGGCCTTCACCTACTGACCCCCACGGACGACGAGCGCCCTCCCCCCGGTGAGCCGGGAGGGGGGCGCTCGTTGCATTCCGGGACCATTCTTCGAGGTCGACATGAAGATCCCCAAAATGGTTGTGTCGAGCATTTCCGGGAAATCGCGAAACGGCCTCCGTTCCGGTGCTCGTCGTATTCGCTGCTGCCGAGAATGGATGCGTACCCACCGGTCGGCGCAGCGAGCGCACGGTCCGGCGACCGCGCATCCAGCCGGACCAGGAGAACGACCATGCCACCCACCACCCCCCGTGCCCGGCCCACCGCGTGGTGGGGAGACCGCAGCGTCCGGACCAAGGTCCTGGCGACGGCGGGGATCGCCGGCGTCGTGGCGGCGGGCATCGGGGTGCTCGGCCTGGCCGCACTCGGAGACGCCGCCGACTCGGCGGACTCGCTCTACGCGGACAACATGCTCGGAGTCGCGGCCGCCGCGGACATGGACGGCCTGCTCGGCGACATCCGGGTGAACGTGCGCGACACCATCCTCGGTGCGGACCCCGCGAAGGCGGCCGCCACCGAGCAGACTCTGGCAGCGCAGATGACCGACGCGATCGCGGCGTACGGAGTCGGCGGGCTGGAGCCGGAGAAGCAGTCGATCGTCGACGACATCACCGGCACGATGGCCGACTACGTCGCCTTCCAGCGCGACGTGCTCCTCCCGCTGTCGACCTCGGGCGACTACGGCACCTGGATCAGCCAGAACGCGGCCACCGGCTCGCCGCTCGCCACCTCGATCAGTGACGACATCCAGCAGCTGCGGGACATGGAGTCCGCCGAGGCCGAGGCGGCTGCAGCTGAGATCCGGGCCGACTACGAGTCCCAGCGCACCACCTCGATCGTGATCATGGTGGTCGGCATCTCGGTGGCCCTGGCGCTGGGCTGGCTCGTCGCCTCCGCCATCGCCCGCGCCACGGCCAAGGTCAAGCGGGTGGCGGACGGACTCGCCGAGGGCGACCTCACCCGCTCCGCCGACCTCACCACCCGGGACGAGCTGGGGCAGATGGGCCAGGCGCTGGACGCTGCGGTCGTGGGTCTGCGTTCGGTGATGGCCTCGGTGGCGGCGTCCTCGGATGCGGTGGCCGCTGCCTCGGAGGAGCTGTCGGCGTCCTCGGCGCAGATCGCCGCGTCCGCGGAGGAGACCTCGGCGCAGTCGAACGTGGTGTCGGCTGCGGCGGAGGAGGTGTCCCGGAACGTGGCGACGGTGGCCGCGGGTGCGGAGGAGATGGGTGCCTCGATCCGGGAGATCTCCCAGAACGCGAACGAGGCCGCCCGGGTCGCCGCGCAGGCGGTCGGTGAGGCCGAGGCGACCACGGCCACCATCACCAAGCTCGGCATCTCCTCCCAGGAGATCGGCAACGTGGTCAAGACGATCACCTCGATCGCGGAGCAGACCAACCTGCTGGCCCTGAACGCGACGATCGAGGCGGCCCGCGCGGGGGAGGCGGGCAAGGGCTTCGCGGTGGTGGCCAACGAGGTCAAGGAGCTGGCGCAGGAGACGGCTCGGGCGACGGAGGACATCGCCCGCCGGGTGGAGGCGATCCAGGGCGACACCTCGGGTGCGGTGTCGGCGATCGGCCGGATCAGCGAGATCATCGGGTCGATCAACGACTTCCAGTTGACCATCGCCTCGGCGGTGGAGGAGCAGACCGCCACGACCAACGAGATGTCCCGGTCGGTGCAGGAGGCCGCCGGCGGGTCGACGGAGATCGCCAGCAACATCACCGGTGTCTCCGCCGCGGCGGGCAGCACGACCATGGCGCTGGCGCAGACCCGGCAGGCCGTCGACGAGCTGTCCCGGATGGCCAGCGATCTCCGGGGGAGCGTCGCCCGCTTCACCTACTGACACCGGACGCCCGCGGCCGCTGCCTCACCCCTTCCCGGGGCGAAGTGGCGGCCGTGTCCCATGTCATACAACCCGGTGGTGCGATACCGAAGGTTGTGACTGGTTGTGTACGCAGAGTGAGGGAATGGTCGACTCAGCGCTGGGAGGTCCTCGGCGCCGGAGGAGACAGCTCTCATGCCCATGACCGCGTCGCGCCCAGCCGGCGGTTGGTTCACCAACCGTTCCCTGCCGGTGAAGTTCGGCATCCTGACGACCGTCGTGGTGCTCACCTTCGGGGGCCTGATCACCACAGTGCTCGTGTCCAACCACCAGGTGGACCAGGCGGTGTCCGAGCTCGCCGTCCACAGCGACGCCCGAGCGCTGGTGCTCCAGCTGGACACGCGGGCCAGTGAGCTGAAGGTCGACGCCTTCAAGGTGCTGATGGACCCCGATCCCCAGGCGGAGTCCGCCGGCCTGCAGGAGGACCTCGCCGCACCGCAGGAACTGCTCGACGAACTGGTAGGGCTGCAGCTCCGTGGGGACGCCCAGGCGGCGGTGGCGGCACTCCGGACCAGCTACGCGGACTACGACACGGCCATTGTGGCCTTCGTCGATGACGCGCTGACCGACCAGGCCGCGACCCGCGCGCGCTGGCAGGAGATCCAGGCGCTCAACGACCTGATCGACAGCTCCATGGGCTCGACGCTGGACGCGCTGACCGCTGCCACCGGCGACGCCCAGGAACGCGTCGCCTCGGCCGTCGTCCAGGCCGACGTGATCGCCACGGCAGCATCGGTGGTCGGCGTGCTGCTCGTCGGCGGGCTCGCGGTCCTGACGATGCGCTCGATCAGCCGGCCGTTGGGTCGGGTCCGGCAGTCCCTGATCGCGCTGGCCGAGGGCGACCTGACCGTGTCGGCCGGCGTCGACCAGCGGGACGAGGTCGGGCAGATGGCCGCCGCGCTGGACACGGCGATGACCGCACTGCGCTCGGTGATGGCCACGGTCGCGACCTCGTCGGACGCGGTGGCTGCGGCTTCGGAGGAGCTGTCGGCGTCCTCGGCGCAGATCGCCGCGTCCGCGGAGGAGACCTCGGCGCAGTCGAACGTGGTGTCGGCGGCGGCGGGGGAGGTGTCCCGGAACGTGGCGACGGTGGCCGCGGGTGCGGAGCAGATGGGTGCCTCGATCCGGGAGATCTCCCAGAACGCGAACGAGGCGGCCCGGGTCGCGGCCTCCGGGGTGACCGAGGTGCGGACGACGACCGACACGATCACCGCGCTCGGGGTCTCCTCGCAGGGGGTCGCCGCCGTGGTCAAGCTGATCAACGCGATCGCGGCCCAGACCCACCTGCTGGCGCTGAACGCCACCATCGAGGCGGCCCGGGCGGGAGAGGCCGGCCGGGGCTTCGCCGTCGTGGCCAGCGAGGTCAAGGAGCTGGCCTCGGAGACCGCGCGGGCCACCGAGGACATCGCCCGCCGGGTGGAGGCCATCCAGGGCGACGCCTCCGGTGCCGTCGAGGCGATCGGGCGCATCTCGGCAGTGATCGGCTCGATCAACGACCACCAGCTGACCATCGCCAGCGCGGTGGAGGAGCAGACCGCCACCACCAACGAGATGTCCCGCTCGGTGCAGGAGGCCGCCGGCGGCTCCACGGAGATCGCCCGCAACATCGTCGGTGTCTCCACCGGTGCGACGTCGACGACCCAGGCGCTGAGCCAGACCCGCGTCGCGGTCGACGAGCTGTCCCGGATGGCCAGCGACCTGCGCACCACGGTGGGCCGCTTCACCTACTAGAAGGACCCCGGTGCCCCCACCACTCGCGAGCTCGCGGCGGGCCCCTGCACCGGGGCCTGACGGCCGGCGTTTCCCTCCGAAGGGGGACGGCGGCCGTCGTCGTCTCCGCTGGGTTTGGACGCTGAGTGACGGGGCACTGACCCAGCGGCAACAACGCGCGTTCGTCACCCCATCGCTGTCCCGCGAGCGGGTGACGGCCGCGTAGCGCTCTGGCAGGGCCCCTGCGCACGATGGCCTGACCACTTCCCTGGAGGCGACGTGCCCTACTCCCTGGTCAGCGCTGCGACGCTCGGCTTCGACCTGGTCCGCCTGCCCGCCGGCGGGCAGGTCGCCGACGTGCTGCTGACCGGCCTCGGTGCCGACGCAGCCACCCTGCACCGCCTCGCCGGCGCCCACCCCGCGGCCGGCCGCCCCGCCCACGAGCGCGCGGCCCTCGCCGTCCGGGCCCGTCGGGCGCACGAGCTCGCGGCCGGCGGCGTCCCCCAGTTGCGGGACGTGACCGACCCCGGCGGCGACGCCGACGACCGCTCTGCCCGGCTGGTCGCCCTCCTCGAGCGCGGCACCATCGGCAACACCCCCGCGCTGGAGCGCCTGGTGCGCGACGACGTGCTGGGCCCCGAGCACCAGGTCGTCGCCGACCTCGACCCCGCCGTCGCGGCGCTCGCTGCCGACGTGCTGGCCGATGCCGCCACCGGCTGGTGGGCCGCTGAGGCGCTGGACGCCCCGGTCCGCCAGGAGCTGACCGGCCCGTACGCCGCCGCCGCCGCCTGGGAGGCGGCGCCGCGCCCGGACCTCGGTCCGATGGCCTCCGGCCTGGCCGAGCTGCTCGGCGACCTGCGCGGGCTGGACGAGGCCGGCCGCCGGCGCTGGCGGCACGCCGTCGACGCCGGCCGGGCACAGCGCCGGCCGTGGGCCGCCGCCATGCACGGCGCCGCCTGGGCGGCGCACGTCTCCGGGCGCACCCGCACCCTGGCCGCCGCCCAGCTGATGGCCGTCTCCGCCTTCACCGAAGCCGGGTTCTCCGGTCGGGACGGCGCGGAGGGCGTCTGGAACGCGCTGGCCGGCTGCGTGCAGGGGCTGGCGATGGCCGACCTGCTCGACGAGGAGTCGCTGGCGGTGCTGGGTGCTCCGTGGCAGCTGGTCACCGGACGGTCCGTGCCGCTCGGGGAGTGAGCTCACTAGTTCTGTAGTACGCGTTCGAATCCGCTCAAGGCCCGGCAGCCGATGCCGATATAGGTCTGGAGCGGCCCACCGGCCGGACGAACGGCGGCGGGGGAAACGCGCGTGGATCAGATCAAGGTGATGGTGGTCGACGACTCGGTCGTCGTCCGCAAGATCGTGACGGACGTGCTGTCCGAGGACCCCATGATCACGGTCGTCGGCACCGCTGCCAACGGGCGACTGGCCGTGGCCAAGCTGGAGCAGCTGAAGCCCGACCTGGTCACGATGGACATCGAGATGCCGGACATGAACGGCATCGAGGCGGTCCGGGCCATCCGGGCCACTCGCAGCCGGGTCCCGATCATCATGTTCAGCACGCTCACCGAGCGGGGCGCCTCGGCGACCCTGGACGCGCTGAGCGCCGGCGCGAACGAGTACGTGACCAAGCCGGCCAACGTCGGCAGCGTCGCGCAGTCGATGGAGAGCGTCCGCCAGCAGCTCATCCCCAAGATCAAGGCCCTCACCGGGCGTCCGCAGACCAGCGGCCCCGCGGCGGCCCCGGTCGCGGTGCGGCCGCCGGCTCCCCGGACCCGCACACCCAAGCAGCCTGCGGTCCTGGTCATCGGCTCCTCCACCGGAGGCCCGGAGGCGCTGACCAAGGTGCTGCCCCTGCTGCCCGCCACGCTGCCGGTCCCGGTGCTGCTGGTCCAGCACATGCCCCCGGTCTTCACCCGCCAGTTCGCCCAGCGGCTGGACCGGCTCTGCCCGCTCACCGTGGTCGAGGCGACCGACGGCACCCTGCTGGCCCCCGGCACCGTGCACATCGCCCCCGGCGACTTCCACCTGACCGTCGGCACCAGCGGTGCCAACCGGCGGACCGCGCTGAACCAGGCCCCGCCGGAGAACTTCTGCCGGCCCGCCGTCGACGTCCTCTTCCGCTCCGCGGTGGCCGCCTACGACGGCGCCGTGCTCGGTGTCGTCCTCACCGGCATGGGCTCCGACGGCCGGATCGGCGCCGGTCAGATCCGGGACGCCGGTGGCCAGGTCGTCGCCCAGGACCAGGCCACCTCCGTGGTCTGGGGCATGCCGGGTGCGGTCACGCAGGCCGGCTTCGCCGACGAGGTGGTCCCGCTCGGCCGGGTCGCCGAGGCGATCATCCGGCTCCTCCCGACCACCCGCCCCGCGGCGGCCTTCGCCGCTGCCCGCACCGGCGCCGGCGCCGGGTTCGGAGGCACCCGATGACCCTGACCGCCACGAGCTTCGACTGGGTGCGCCAGCTGGTGCACCGCGAGAGCGCGATCGTCCTGCAGCCGGGCAAGGAGTACCTCGTCGAGGCGCGGCTGCTGCCGATGGCCCAGCAGCTGGGCTGCGCGGGGGTCAGCGAGCTGGTGGAGAGCGTCCGCCACCACCCCGACCCGGCCAAGACCCGCCGGATCGTCGAGGCGCTGACCACCAACGAGACGTCCTGGTTCCGGGACGGCGACCCGTTCACCGCCTTCACCAGCACCGTCCTGCCGCAGCTGACCGCCGCCCGCCGGCCCGAGGAGCGGCTGCAGATCTGGTCCGCTGCCTGCTCCAGCGGGCAGGAGGCCTACACGATCGCGATGCTGCTGTCCGACGCACTGCCCAACGCCGCCACCCGGGTGTCGATCACCGCGACGGACCTGTCCCGGAAGATGGTCGAGCGCACCCGGGCCGGCCGGTTCAGCCAGCTGGAGATCAACCGGGGCCTGCCCGCCTCGATGCTGGTGCGGCACTTCACCCGCAGCGGCAACGAGTGGGAGATCTCGCCGACGCTGCGCCGGATGATCACCGCCACCGAGTGCAACCTCGCAGCGCCGCTGCCGCGGATGGGCCCGTTCGACGTGGTCTACCTGCGCAACGTGCTCATCTACTTCGACCTGCCCACCAAGCAGGCGATCCTGACTCGCGTCCGCCAGCTCATGCGCCCCGACGGGTGGCTGTTCCTGGGCGCGGCCGAGACGACCCTCGGGGTCGACGAGAACTGGGAGCGGGTCGTCCTCGGCCGCGGCTCCGCGTACCGCCCACGGAAGGGAGCCTGACGATGAGAGCTCTGGTGATCGACGACTCCCGTGCCATGAGGCGCATCGTCGGCACGATCCTCAAGGACTTCGGATACGAGGTGCGTGAGGCCGGCGACGGCCGCCAGGCCCTCGACGCGCTCCAGGAGGGCAGTGCAGAGGGCTGGGTGCCCGACCTGTGCTGCATCGACTGGAACATGCCGGTGATGGACGGGCTCCAGTTCGTCTTCGCCGTCCGGGCCAACCCGGACTACCGGCAGGTGACGCTGATGATGGTCACCACCGAGAGCGAGACCGGCCAGATCGTCAAGGCGCTGGCCGCAGGTGCCCACGAGTACCTGATCAAGCCCTTCACCGCCGACGCGCTGCGCGACAAGCTGGCGCTGCTCGGCCTGCTCCCCGAGGAGGTGTCCGCATGACCCTGTCCGCAGCGCAGCCGATCACCGAGCTGCTGGACGCCGAGACGGTGCAGAGCATCGCCGACGAGGTCTGGCCGTCGCTGGTCGGGGACGGCGAGGCGTTCCTGCCGGTTCCGGTCCCGCCGCCGGCCGAGCTGGTGAGCGCCTGGGTCGACATCATCGGTCCCTGGACCGGTTCCGTCGTCCTGACCTGCGCCCCGGCCACCGCCGAGGCGCTGACCGAGTCCGTTCTCATGACCCGGCCGCCCACGGTCGTGGACGACGAGGACGTCGCCGACGCACTGGGCGAGCTGGCCAACGTGCTCGGCGGCAACATCAAGAGCGTCCTGCCGGGTGAGTCCCGGCTGGGGCTGCCCCAGATCGGGTCGGCGCCGTCCCGCGGACGGTTGGACGACGTCTGCTCCCTCGTCGGTCAGTGGCGGGGGAACTTCTTGACCATCACCGTGCAGGGCGCCATCGCGGCGCCGCACGCCGAGCGGAACGAGGTGCCGCTGTGAAGATCCTGGTGACCGACGACAGCCGTGTCATGCGGCAGATCGTGATCCGCACCCTGCGTCAGGCCGGGTACGACGACCACGACATCATCCAGGCCGAGAACGGCCGCCAGGCCTTCGAGATGGTCGGCGCGGAGCAGCCCGACCTGGTCCTCTCGGACTGGAACATGCCGGAGATGTCCGGCATCGAGTGCCTCGAGGCGCTGCGGGCGTCGGGCTCGCAGGTGCCCTTCGGCTTCGTGACCTCGGAGGGCTCCCCGGAGATGCGGGAGAAGGCGGCCAACGCCGGCGCCATCTTCCTCATCGCCAAGCCGTTCAACGAGGACACCTTCAAGGACGCCCTGGACGGGGTGATCTCGTGACCGAGCTCGCGAGGGCACGCATGTGTGCAGCACCGTCGGTCGTCGGGGCGACGAGCGCCAGCGAGGTGGCCCGATGACCGCCCCCGTGGCGGCCGTGCTGCCCAACCCCAAGGACGTCCGGGACCTGATCGGGGGCCTGATCGGCAAGGACGTCACCGTGGGCAACGGCGACCCCATCTCGCTCAACGACAAGCCGGCGCTGGCCGTCTACGTCGACCCGCTGATGAGCGCCACCGCGGTCTGCCTGGTGGACGTCCCGCTGGCGGCCTGGTGCGCCGGGGCCTTCGCGCTGCTGCCCAAGGGCGGTCTCGAGGACGCCATCGACGAGGGCGAGCTCTCGGACATGCACCTGGAGGTGCTGTACGAGGTGGTCAACGTGATGGCGGCGCTGTTCAACGGCGCCGGGGTGACCCACTCGAAGCTGCACAAGCTGTACGCGCCCGGTGAGGCGGTCCCCGGCGACCTGGCGGGTCTGGCCGCGGCGTTCAACCGGATCGACCTGACCGTCGACGTCGACGGCTACGGCAAGGGCAACCTGTCGATCGTGCTGGCGCACTGAGCGCAGCAGCAGCACCGTAGGACTCCCGGGACCGGGGGAGCGGGCCTCTCGGCCGGCTCCTCCGGTCCCGTCGTCCGTGGGGGCGACGGGCCGACCCGCGGTGGGGCCGCGTCACCCGGGGGAGGGACGCGCCGGGCGCTCCCGGGTCGCTGGTCTGGGGCGGGGGCCCGGGGATGGTGCACAGTGGCGCCATGACCAGCGGCGGAGGTGCCATGGCCGCCGACGTCCTGGTGCTGGCCGTCGAGGGCATGGCCCGTCCGCTGTTCGTCCTGGACGAGGGCTGGCGGTTCAGCTACGTGAACCCCGCCGGTGCCGCGCTGCTGGGCAGGACGGTCGACGGGCTGGTCGGGCGGGTGATCTGGGACGAGTTCCCCGAGGCGGTCGACAGCCCGTTCGAGGAGAACTACCGGCGGGTCGCCGAGTCCGGGGTCCCGGCGACCTTCGAGGCCTGGTTCGAGCCGCTGCAGATCACGTTCCAGGTGGACGCGTTCCGCACCGACGGCGGCGTCGTCGTCACCTACGACGACGTCACCGCGCGGCACCAGGTCGAGCTGGCCCGGATGGAGGCGATCGCCGCCCGCGAGGAGGCCGCCGAGCGTGCGGCGACCGCCGCTGCGGCCGCCGAGCTGGCCGGCCGGCACCTGATCCTGCTGGGCGACATCAGCACGGCGATGACCTCGACCCTGGACACCGACCAGGCGGTGCAGCGCTTCGCCGAGCTCGTCGTCCCCCAGCTCGCGGACTGGTGCCTGGTCACCGTGGTGGAGGACGGGCGCCGCCGGGACGTCGGGCGGGCGCACAGCGACCCGGCGATGGCCGAGGCGATGCACCGCTACGCCGACCTGCGGGCGGCCACGAACAGAGCCGGTGCCCCGGTGCCGGTGTCGCTGCGCAACGGCACCCCGGTGGTGATCCAGCACCTCACCGGTGAGGTGCTGGCGACCATGGTCGGTCCGGCGGCGTTGGAGGCGGCGCAGGTGCTGGGTCCCGCAGCGGTGGCGACCTTCCCGCTGATCGCCCGGGACGAGGTGTTCGGCGCGCTGACCCTGGTCAACGGGACCGGCCGCGGGGCGTTCACCGCCGCCGAGCTGCGCACCGCCGGCATCGCCTCCCGGCGGGCCGCCCTCGCCCTGGACAACGCCCGGTTGGCCACCGCGCAGGGGCGGATCGCCGAGCGGCTGCAACGCAGTCTGCTCTCTCCTCCGGTGCAGCCGGACAACCTGCAGCTCGCGGTCCGCTACCGGCCCGCGGTGCAGGACGTCGCCATCGGCGGAGACTGGTACGACGCGTTCCTGCAGCCCGACGGCGCGACCGTGCTGGTGATCGGCGACGTGATGGGCCACGACCTGGAGGCGGCTGCGGTGATGGGCCAGCTGAAGACGCTGGTCCGGGCGATCGCCTACGACCGGCAGGAGGCGCCGGCCGACGTGATGCGCCGGGTCGACCTCGCCGTCGAGGGCCTCGGCGTCGCCACGCTGGCCACGGCGCTGGTGGCCCGGATCGAGCAGGACGACGACGACCGCGCCGCCGGGCTGCGCCGGCTCCGGTGGACCGCCGCCGGGCATCCCATGCCGATGCTGCTGCTCGCCGACGGCAGCGTCGTCGACCTGGATGCGCCGGTCGGCCCGCCGCTGGGCATCGGCTGGGCGGGAGCGCGCGCCGACGGCATGAGCGACCTGCCCCCCGGCAGCACGCTGCTGCTGTTCACCGACGGGCTGTTCGAGCGCCGGGCCGGCAACCTGGACATCGGGCGCGAACGCCTGCGGCTGGCGGTCGCGGCCCTCGCCGGGGAGTCGCTGGAGGACCTCTGCGACGGCCTGCTCGCCGCGCTGCTGGCCGACGGCGCCGAGGACGACGTGGCCCTGCTCGCCGTCCGGGCGCACCCGGTGCACGCCGAGCGCCCGGCGATCGCCGGGGCCCGGTCGGTGCCGGCGGTGCGCCCGACCCTCAGCTGACCGTCACCGCGCCGCGGCGTCCCGGACGGCCGAGCTGATCGCCTGCACCCCCTGCGCCGACCACAGGATCGACCAGTGGTCGGTGTCGGGCACCTCTGCTGCCGCGACGTGCGGATCTGCGACGTGCGAACCCACGCCCAGGCCGGCCAGCCGGACCTCGTCGTAGAGCCCGGGCGAGACACCGTCCATGCCGCGGGTGGCCCACAGCAGCGTTGCCGGCACCGGCAGGTCGGTGGTCGCCTCCAGCACCGCCTCGTTCTGGAGCATGTCCGCCCCGTCGACCCGCACCGCTTCGCGCACGACCGCGCTGCGCAGCTCCGGTTCGGCGCCGACGAGGTCGCGGATCAGGAACTCCGCGACCGCCGGGTCGCCGACCCACGGCCCGACCGCGGGGTGCTGGGTCCAGAAGGCCCGCACCGCGGGCAGCTCGGCGAAGGTGCGGTCCAGCCGGTCCAGGGAGGAGCCCAGGAAGACGGCGAGCATGGTGTCGGTGTCGGCCGCCGGCGGGACGGGGAAGGGCAGTCCGCCGTCGACCAGGACCAGCCCGTGGACGAGGTCCCGGGCGCTGCCGGCAGTGGCCAGCGCCGCGACGAACCCGCCCATGGAGTGGCCGACGAGCACGGCCGCGTCCGCGCCGGCCTCGCCGTCGGCACCGAACCGCTCCAGCAGGGCGGTGACGTCCGCGGCGTGCGCGGCCAGCCCGTAGGGCCCCGGCAGCCCGGCGCTGTGCGCCCGGCCGCGCAGATCGGGGGCCACCACCTCGCAGTCGCCGGCCAGCGCGGCCGCGACCGGGCCCCAGGCCGCCGCGTTGCCGGTGATGCCGTGCACCAGCACGACCAGCGGGGCGCCGGGCGCGTCGGCGGCCCAGTACAGGGCGGCCAGGTCCCCGCCCTCGACCGGGACGCGGATCTCCTCGGGCGTGCGGACGTCAGCATCAGCGGTCACCCGGCCACCGTGCCCCGGCGGCGGGCATGTTGCACGTGGAACGGGACTAGGGCGTGTCTCCTAACCGCTGCCCCTCGGTGGCCTCACGATGGCAGCGTGTCGCGGATGGAGTCGTTGCCGGATCAGGCGTGGGCGGTGGTGGAGCCGTTGATGCCCGCCCCCTCGGGGAAG
>Ga0210040_10003638_pt1 | contig 20731 bp, 17 predicted proteins | sample CryGeyCG12114_NA_FD_185462 | JGI IMG/M metagenome (GOLD analysis project Ga0210040, IMG submission 185462) | Groundwater microbial communities from aquifer - Crystal Geyser CG19_WC_8/21/14_NA (SPAdes) (version 2) | ecosystem: Environmental > Aquatic > Deep subsurface > Groundwater | place: USA... | reverse complement strand
AGAATTGAAACGGGCGTGCTCCGTGAAGCCACACTTGTGGCCCTGTTATCGCATGTGTATCGGCGCGAGAGCTACGGCGGGTAGGGGTCTACGGAAGTCGTAATGCGAGGAAGAGTGTGGGGGAGGAGGCGGCGAGCGATCGAGCGGAAGATGTGCGTGCGTGAAGTGTATATGCTCTGAAACTGCCTTGTCTTCGATTAGCTTTGGTAAGCGTTCCGCAGGTGAGTGCCTGTCAAAGTGGTGGGGGTTGTGGCAGGTGGGTTCGAGGCAGGTCTTGGCACGCCGAACGTCAAGTAAGAGAGCACGTGATTCTTACACCGGAGGCCTTCCGTATCGGAAAATCTTGATTTATTTGGGTCCAGGCTGCACGGCAATTGTGACAGCATGAAAACTAGAACAAATCCCTCATGATCCTCGCTAGCTCATCATTCTCCTGCCCGTATCCATTTCCAAAGTCTCCATTCGGCGGCATGTCGGCGGAAGGACCTCCAAAACCGTTAAGGTTGAACGTACCGCCTGCGGCCTCAAAAAGAGTTGTGAGATCACTCGCCATTCCGTGCGGTGTGTCCAGACTGCTGCCGTTGCGACCATTTGAGAACAGTGCTAACTCATCGACTTGATGACCTGCTAGTCCTGCCATCGCAACGGCGGCGGAGGAATGCGCGTCACTTGGGTCATCGTGACGAACCAATAGACCAAGTCTTGGACCAACCTCCTTGAGTGTCTTGATGGTCTTCCATAGACGTTTTGAGACATACGAGTTCGAAGAGAGTCCACGCACAAGCTCGAGAGCCATGTAGAACTCGTCGCGAGATTGCTGGCTGAACTCAGCAGGCGCGTGCGCAACAGCAAGAAACAAAACGGCCAGAGCTGAGATGAGGAAGTAATTAAACATCGTTTGCTGGCACCTGTATATATCCGACGTCTGGTTGATGAACGTCAATATCCGGATGGTATCCTTGGCCACCTTGACGACAACGTGCGCAAAGTCAAGATTCTCCATGATAGTGGTCGCTGTGTGTAGAACAGGCCGGTAGATGAGGATACGCATCTGATTAGCTCGGAGGTAAAGTACAACCTGTAGTCGATGGATGGAGCGTACGGGAGGATCAACGTGTCTGCCGCTGTCGGGGTGGATGAACTTCAATGACTCTGGAATGTGTCTGTGCCAGTTCAAAACTTGGAAGTCAAGAAAGGAGATGTCTTCCTTGTTGATCTTCTCCTGGGAAGCAACGTCGGCCACCGACTTCCACACCTTCGAGCCGATGACGCTGTACGAGATCATGCAGTTGAGGTATGGCGTAGACTCATGTGAAGACACATCCTGTTTAAGTTAGTTTATTATACCTTTGCGTACAAATTTGATCCTAACATACCGGCTTCGGGAGGTTGGGGTCGATGTCAGTATCTTGCAGAGCAAATGGCATGCCGGTCCCGAAGCTCCACCGCCGGTCGAGAACATAGATGCACCAGAATGTCCGTATAGCTGCAGCTTGCTCATCCGGGTCCGGGAAAAGCGTAGCATATGTCTCACGGCGGTGCAGACCGAGCTCCAGACAGTGGCGTGCAGCTAATCCGATCACCCGCCAAGCTAATGCCTCGTCGTCCTTCGTAAAGTGGTACATGGCCTGTCAATCTAAGCAGAGTATACACTGTAGTTGAGAATGTCACTTACGGTCAAAGCCAGCAGATTGATCCCGTGAAGGCCGACAGGTTCGAATAACGTCTTCTCCACAACATTGTGCACGTTTGCGAAGAGTCTCTCGCCCAATGCGTCTTTCCCTCTGCCTTCCAAGACCAGTGTGATGGCAATTATCAGCTTCAGTATGCTGGTTTGTTCGTCCATTATAGCGTCCGCACCAGGCAATGCGCCTTGCATAAGCCCAGAGCGAGCAGCAGCTTCCACGAATGAGAATAGCATATCTGTATATCGCAGCACCTTGTCGATCTCGAGTATAGGGTACATGACCCCCATCTCCTCGTGCCATACGTGAACGAGTCGTAGAGCCTCGTGCTTTGATATATTCCATATCGGATCCTTGTCTGCATGCAGAGGCGGCTTCGGTAGCATGGGGCCAGGAACGGGCGGCGATGCCCTGGGTGTTGGATTGTTCGTAATCACTCCTTCGTCCTCTGCTTCCTCCGCCGCCGTTATGCCCATTGTCTTGAGGCTCGATCGCGCCACTCCGAGGTTGAAGACGCTCGACGTTGGGCCGTGGAAGCGAGGGTGCTTGCTGAACGACTTGGTTCGCGATCGTGCAGATGGTGGAGGCAGCATTGGCGGCTGTTGATAGTCTCCGTTGAAGGGCGTGCTGATGGAGCCATTGCTGTTGCCTGTGACATCGACCTGCGTCCTGAGCGTGGTGAGATTGTTGTAGAGGTCATCGACTTGCTGCTGGAGGGACGAGAGATGGGCGGACATCTGCTTGAACTCGCTGTGTGGTAGTCAGCAATGTTCCTAATCGCGTGCCACCATGAGAGACTGACTCGGACTCCTTGAAGTTGTTGCAGCAATTCGGCGCATACAAGCATTCGAGGTTCAGGTTGCCGCAGCGCTGACATGGAGTCTGACCATTGCACTTGATCTTTCGTCTCTTGCATTCATTGCTGTACTTCCTTAGCTATCATCAAGCGAGGTCATAGATGCGCGCATGGCATACCAAGCGATGGATATGTAGCGATTGCGCTTCGCGCGTGGTTGCGCCGACCCATCCTCGCTCTTCCGCTTTGCGTTGTTGCTCGAGTCGCCCGGGGGGCTCATGGTGTCGCTCGCATTATTCCTATCGCGTCCAGCTGCAGAATTCGGACTCATTTTCGGGGGGCATCGACAGTCGCCCTCCGCCACGGAAGAGTGTTGCGCGTGTGGTTCCGTCGAGCGCGGAATCGGCGAGCTCGAGGGTCCACTGATCTGTGCGGGTTTGCGGGGAAGGAGCAACCGGCTCGGCCCCTACATGATTCGTCCAGTGAGTCTCAAGCTTGACCAGTTATGTGCAGTCCCAATTCCGCCATCATTCTGGGGCTACCAAGCGTGTCTATAATGCCAACAAGATACCATGTGCATGTTCGTTCATATGCGTTGGTATGTGCTTGCAAGAGCTTGATACCTTCAAAGCATCAAGCATAACGTTGAGATTGATTGCACCGTTTAACCGCATACTGCGATTTCTCTAATCAAACGACCTCCAACGAAGAAAGACCTTGCTCATAAGTATGTCGTACATGAGTATCAAAAATTCAAATCATGGGCCACCTTTTTGGTCCATGTGGTATCTCAAACATCAGAGCGCCCCATTCCTTGACCTGTACGCCGGGTGAAAAAGCCCTTCTCTTTACTGTATCTTCCGGGGTGTGCCTCTCCTTGCTCTCCCGCCGTGTGACCCGTATCCGTTCTCCAGGGTTCCGTTCTCAGTGCTAGTCAAACCATGAAATGACTCTTTGCCTAGCGTGATGACCTTGATGGTGTTACCAAACCCCACTGCAACACTTCGCTTGCCGAGCCTGGTGATAGGCCCCGGGGATGCAACGAAGAGTTCATCTTGAAATTCTGCTGATGGGTCCTCGAGATCATCTGGCAGTAGTATTCGGGAGCGGAACTCGCCTGTTGATGAAAGTGTCCAAGCCTCCCAAGTGTCTGTGTCGCTTGTTGACGGATGTGCTGTCGTGCTGCTACTGAACTTGGAGAAGGTGTTGGGTGCACTTCGCCTTCTCGCACTTTGCTTCAACGCGGATGCGAGTGCACCTGCATCAGCGGGGTAGTGGCCATCATCAGCACCAGACGCGGTGGACGAGGGTGTCGGTGATGGGTTGCTTCTCCTGATACCGATCACGCTTGAAGCGTTCGTACTTTCCCAAACACCGGCTGGGTCCACATAATGTGTAGCTTGGACTGCGCAATCGAGACCCTTACACCTGGAGCTATCTCGACGATCAGATGGCTTTCCCAAGCACAACTGCGAATTCGAAGAGCCGTCAAGGGTGAACGTTTGCATGATCATGTGATCCGTATCTTGTTCTGAGTAAGCGACAGTGAGCGAATGGACGGCAGGTGCTCCGCAAGAACATGAGCGGCGCGCTGAATGCATGATTCGGAAGGAGTGGGGCTTGACGTGACCAATCTGGAAAGAGTGGATGAGTGCTCGGCTATTGAAGTCGAAAACTTCCGCCTCCTCGTCGCGGAGGGCAAAGATCAACCCCAAACTTGGTATTCCCTGGACGCACTTGATCTTCGCTGGGTTGCTGCCCGGTGGTGGTCCGGGATCGAGACCGGCAACGACTTCAGACGTCGAACTACCATCACCCTCTAGCGATGAGATGTGTACTTCCCCAGGCTTGGTGACAAAGACAAGGCTGACAATATCCCTGGCGCAAGTATAGATAGTTGCACAAACGATCGTGTTTGAGCACAATCGCTTGGTCTGATGTGTGCCTGTGCGTGCGTCCAACTCCGTCAGAAAACCATCAGGACTCAGGGCAACGAGGAACAACTTTCCAACATCACCCCGGATGATGTTGACAAACGAGAAGAGAACCGGTGCCTGTCCGCGAACGTCTATCTTAGGGAACAGCAAGAAACGTGAGGCGCTCATGCTCCATAATCCAATCTGGCCGGTCTCCGCACACAGTGCAAGGAGACTGCCGCTATCATCCATGGCAGTCGCAATGATGGGCCACAGCTTGGGTTTCAATGTTGCTGTCTGCAGGATTGTGTTTGCATATCCACGTTGGCCTTTATGGAGCCATATGGAAGTGGAGCGATCTAGAGACACGCTAGCGACATGTCCCTTGGAGCAAGATACGAGGCGTGCTATGTCTAGTGTTTGTGGCGTTGGCATAGTCTTGACTGAAAACGTCGCCTCCTCATCTTTGTCCTCATCTTGGTGCTCCGGGATTCCAGTCCAAAGAAGGTAGTTCATGAACAAGGTGACGCCAGCGATGAGGAGCACAACGATCAGTGCCGCAGGAAATGCGTGTCCTTGAGCGAATCGAAGAAAACCTTCACTGAAGGACGTTGGCGGCTGCGGTCTGTCTCGGCCATACGCCCCTTTCGACACCACAAGCAGTGGGTCATAGATGCGGGCAACGAAGCTGTGGGCCCCAGGCTTGATGAAGCCAAACAACTCCCGAGCAGTGTTGTGGTCCTGAATGCTGAGCCAGTCAGCAGGGGTTCTGGCCTGGTTGATTGGTGGCGGGCTCCAGGAGATGTCAGTGCTTCGTTTTCTGTTCTTTGACATGAGCTTCCGCCGAAGCGTTTGGAGTGACAGGGTTTTGTCGTTGCTGTCAAAAAAGTGCCAGTTGATGGCTAGGATGATGGAGAAGATGGCAACGCTACCTGCAAAGCGGGTGCTGAGTGGTAGTGTGCCCTCTCGTAATGCAGCAAGCCACGACTGGCGCTCTGGTCCACTCTTCTTCGCCTTTTGGTCCAAGTCCGCGCGCTCCAAAGAGTCCGAGAGTTCCATGCGCTGGACATCAACGCTAAGAACGGCAACAAAGAAGGTGAGGTGAAATACGAAATCGAAGACGAGAGTGACGGCTGCGAAGATGCAGAAGTCTGCAACCCACGGGGTGACCAGCCGCGAGCAGAGGTATATCAGGGCGAGGTTTTGAAGAGCAACCGCGAGAGAAAGGTGGCCGACCTCTCCTAGCGCATGCCCGATGCGCTGGTGCGGAGGCATTTCTGGCGGTGTCTCGAGGACTACATTAATTAAGCGAAATCTGTGGGAGTGTTAGCGCCGAGTAGATCATGTGAGGGACTGTCGGATACTCACATATTGCCCAGACCAAAACAGAAGACGACTCCAGGAAACCATGGCCTGGGTATGCGCGTCAAGTTGATTCCAAGGTATGTACATAGAGTGAAGGAAGCGACAATGCAGATCGACATCTTCGCGCAAATCGTGACAAGCAGGCCGAACCAGCTCTTGACAGCACGCAACTGCATCATCCTCCAGATAACATAGGCTGCAGTGACGAGATACGATGCAGCCAGAAGCAGATCGTCACTGAGAGTCATCGGCCTGAAACGAAATTCGTAGAGTCGGCTGCTCATAACCTGCCCATCGTCGGGGAAGACAGTCCAATTCGGCGAGTCTCGCTGGGCCAGGAGACGCGACCTCACTCCCCACACGTCTCCAAGGCCGGAATTGGTCTGGTCGAACAGGGTAATGACGAGCGCATCGGCTGCGCGGAGCCTAGTGTTTGAGAAAGTCTTGCCTGCGAAGACGCTGCTCGGCCGCAGAGTCATGTTGAGCGCGGATTGTGTGGCGGTGCGCGAATTGATGGTCCTGAGGAGGTCCTGGTCGCTCTCGAGAGCGCTGAGGGAGCAGTCCCAGTACATCAAGGGCGAATGCCATCCCCAGCCGTGGCCAGCTGCTGCCGCAAGACAGCCTGGACTGTCGCGCGCCATGACTTGGTGACTTCCATACGCGCTGGTGTCCTCTTCGGAGAACCCACTTCCTATGAGGGCGTCCTGGACATGCATGGCTTCGCGCAGGACAGGCAATTCTATTGCCTTCATATAGTCGCCGTGCACCCAGACCTGGCGCACCACCACGTCGGCGGGGCGCTCGCCCTCAATCTCCGTCGTCGAGGTCCAGACATGCTTGGGGAGGTTGCGCAGCGAAGCGGCGGCGGGGCTGTCGGTCTGAAACACGGCCTGGTAGCAGAGCAGGACCGAGATGGTGATGGTCAGGATGAGGGAGAGCAGCCAATGCCGCGCAGTCGCGGTGCCGTGCGCCTGGAAGGCCCGTCGGATGGGGTGCGAGGGGGATAGCCGTGGTGGCTCAGTCGTACTGCAGTCGCCCGTTCAGCATGCGCGCATAGCAGCAGCGATAATCGCGGACTCACCCCCGTAGGAAGTAGAGAAGGTACCAAATCATTCGGCGCCGCGTACCCTCCTTCAGGGCATGCCCGAGTCTCGAGGATCAAGTGCCGCAGCTTCAGCTGGAGGTTTGCGACGCACTCGACGTCGACGGCGATGGAGAGGAGCGGGGGGTGAGGTCGGGCGGCTCCTTCATCTGTCGGGGCAGGCGCGGAGCAGCCACGGAAGGCGCGATGCGATTAGCGAGTAGTAGTGGGTGCAGATTCAGTCGCGGAGACGGGTCAGATGGAATGGCGGCTTCGAGGTGCATACTTGGTTCTTTCGTGGCGTTGCGAGACGGCCGTCCGGTCTGCGCCAACTGCCAAGCGCACGGGGAGATGCGAGACCAGGAGCACATCGCTACTACGAAATGTGTAACACGACTCATGCACCTTCGCCAGCGGACGACGTATTCGGCGACCATATGTGCAGGACGTTCCCGAATTGGCTACGGGGACGAGAAGGCTTTTTCGATGCTATCAGTGCCCCGATTCTGCTATCTATACGTTTCTTTGAGATCTGAGAATACGAAACAGTACTTCACAAGCCCATGTCCAGGTCCATGTCCGACCAATAATGGTAGCAAAATCGGCGATTGACGGTTCAAAGGCCGGCGTGCCGTAGATCATTAGTTACGTACATAGCAGATCCTAGTGTGGCAGCGGACACAGCGCTATCGACATGCAGGGACGGTAACACAATCCACCAATCCATTGGCCATCCACCGACTGGACCACCTCATGCCCCGAGCAACCCAACTTTCCAATCCCATGCATGTCATGTCGATATCTGATTGCACATCGTCTACCTGCGTATTGAAGGTGAGCACGAGCGGTAAAGATGATCTGTGACAGCTACGCCGCTGAGCAGCCCTGAGACATCCACCTGGACGCTGGGTTTTGGTAGGTGTTCAACGAAGCTTCGACAACGCCACATTAAGCCCAAATTCGAGTGGCTGTGAAATGGGCATCTGCCTGAGTTTGGCTTCAAACTGAGGGATATTGATGATGTAGCACATGGGCTCAAGTGCCGTCCATCTCTTCGTCGTCTTCATCATCATCATCATCCTCTCCAGCGTCTTCCCACTCGTCCTCTTCGCCAGTTGACGGACCGAGTGTGTCGTTCAGCTCTTTCAAGATCTCATCGGCGTGGTCCTTCAGCCGGTCGTCCTCGTATTCGAGCATAGCGTAGAGCTTGAGGCAGTTCTCGAGCCAGTCTCGGCTAGCGCGTAGTAAAGATGTGGCAGTGTCTGTTTCACCTTTCGCCTTCTGCTTGCCTGCTAGGAGATGCAGACACCATCCGCCCAGGTACCATGCCTCAACACTGCCGTCGTTCTCGCCTACCAGTCGTTCCAGAACCTCGATTGCCTCGTCTTCGAGCTCCGCTTCCATCAACAACCTGGACAGACTGATTCGTGTCGAGTAATCTGGTACCTTGGGGTGGTCTGGGTCCAGGTCTTTCCATAGCTCCATACTCCGTGCAAGCGCTGCCTTTGCATCGTCGTGCCGTAATTGCGATATCCGTATCGATGCTAGTGTTTGTAATGGTTCGGCATTGTCTGGCGCAAACAGCAGGGCTTCGGTGACTGCGGCTTCGCATCGTGCTTCGGCGTCTTCTTCCCACGACAGGTCCGTCATGTAGACTTCTGCAATACCACAGAGCGAGTTTGCGACCTTCTGCTTCTTCTCCTCCAGCAATTCTGTGACCTCGGCCTTCTTCACCAGCTTTCCCTCTAGTTCGCCAATCTCTCTTTTGAGTACCGCGACGCCCTTCTCAAACCATGCTACGCTCTCCGCGCCGCCCTCATCGTTCAGTTGTGCCATCCAGAGAAACTTTTCTGCGCCATCACTCAGGCCCTCCGGGTCTATCGCTATCGCCGTCGCAAAGGCTTCTCGTGCGCTTTTTGGGTCGCCCAATTCTACATTGATCTCGCCGAGGAGGTTCAGTGCTGGCAGAGCTGCTGCAGAGGGTTCTGATGTGGGTGTGGGCTGTAGAATATTGAGCGCCCTTCTTACTGCGACCAGTGCTTCTTCGGGCTGTGAGGTTTGGAGTAGGGTAGCGGCTTCTATTAGTAGCTCTGTAGGTGACGCCTTTGGCTTCTCCTTCGGTTTCGATGTGCCATTCTTCGCGCTTTTCTTCGAGTTTCTATCTTGAGGCTTAGTCTTGGCCATGACTGCAGGTGTGAGAGTCCGCGACTCGTTTGGCACAGATTTGGGAACAAAGTGATGTTGTTGTGTATTCCAGAAAAGTTGCTCCAAAAATTTCCCTGCATCTCAAAATCTCGGTGGCCCGAGCACTGACGTGGGGCGCGACTTCCCCGCGCTATGAAGCCTCAGCATCATAGCCCAGGATTTGTAGCTTCAACCAGTCGCAATGGGCATCGAAGATCAGCAAGAGGAAAGAGAGGTCCTCGAGTCTATCTTCCCAGACGAGATTACAGGTAACTCATTGCCTTCGCCCGGCAAACCACGAAAGCTGATAGCATTGCGCAGATGTTTCCGAAACCGAGTTCCGAGTATTAGTGAAGCTCGACGATGGCAGACATGAGGACGACGAGAGCGAAGAAGCGCAGCGTATATCCCCAGATTTTTCGTACGGGAGGTCTATATGAGTACTGATAACTAGTCTAGCCACCATCATCCTCAACGTTCAATATCCCCCAAACTACCCCGACGAAGCCCCCAGACTCGACGTGACCCAGCCGCCCAATGCCCCCAAGCACCCCTACCTCGACATACAAGAAGATAAGTCGCGGCTCCTCGCCTCGCTGACCGAGACTATTGAGGACAACCTGGGCATGCAAATGATTTTCACACTCGTCACTGTACTCAAAGACAGCGCCGAACTGCTCATCACCGAACGCCAAAATGCGAAACAAGCGTTAGCCGATATGGAAGCGGCCAAGCTCGAGGAGGAGGAGAACAAAAAGTTCCAGGGTGAGGCTGTCACAAGAGAAAGCTTCCTGGCGTGGAGAGTGCGGTTCATGAAGGAACAGGAGGATGCTGAGAAGCGGGCGCAAGAGGACAAGGAGGTGGAAGACAAGAAGGCAAGGGTTAAGAAGGAGGAGAAGAAGATGACGGGGAAGGAGTTATGGGAGAAGGGCTTGGTTGGCAAGGTGGAGGAGGATGATGACGAGGAGGACGGAGTTGACATTGAGAAGCTCAAGATAGCTTCATAATGTGGCTGGTGGTAGATTGAAATATACCCATTGCATTCGAGCTTGAACATAAACTTTCTGCTGAAGACGATGGACAGTGGATTCTATTTGATCCATAACACTTTGGACACATCACGGACGCTTTGCCACAGGTGCGTGTCGCGCAAGCACAATGGACTGAAGCTCACAATCGGCATGGACAGCGACGCTGGTATAGGCTCATGGCTTCGGTTTCAGGACCCAAATAGGTCTTCTCCTCCTACCTCTCATAATAGTCTGTCCCTCCTTCAGCGCCAATTCAGTTTCCAAGTCTACGATCCTCTGCATCTTCCTTGTAATTTCCTTCTCCTTCGCCAGGTCTCTCTCATACGCAACCTGATTTTCCTGCTCGCTCAATCTAACTGCGTCGACCCACCTTACATCATCATCATCGCGGTCTACCCTTCGCCGTGCGTTGAGATTGACCAGCGCGTCCCATTCGTCTTCATGCTTGGCCATGGGCAACCAATAGTTGCCCAGCATAATTTTCCTATCGAACAGGTTGATCTTCGTTGCGAGGCGCTGGCGTAGCATTCGCGAGAGAGCGGGCGGTTGGGGCTTCGTGAGGCGAAGGAAGGGGACGCCGTTGGCGGAGGCCATGACGGGAACGCGACGCGGACCTGAGGTTTTTGCGTACGGGCGCACGTTGAGGACGGCACGTTCGGGAGGAAGGGATGCGAGTCTCTCTTTGGGCACGGAGGGTGTGTGAGAGAAGACTCTCGGTCGAGGCGCGCGAGTCAAGCCGCGAGGCAGTTGCGAAACTAATCGCTGCAAGATGCCTGCGCTTGCGGTGTCGCCGGTGGAGGACGCATCGAGATGGTCGAGCGTCTGTGTGCTGTAAGTTACTTGATCTGTACTCCAGACAAGGCGCATTGTACTTCATATCCAGCCTTGAAGCTCAGTCCCAGTAGGTACGGACTCTGCAGCTTCCTGTTCTTGCGGAACTTGTTGCGGATCGCATTGCGTAGAGACACGCGATCATCATCGGGGAGCGGAGCGGACGAACATCGCGAAAGCAGAGCTCTGTACAGAGCGATGGCTGCAAAAGGTCAGTAGTTTCATACACTCATACATATTTCTAACTGACCCGCTACACGATGTTGTGTGGACTTGTTAGGGTGGAGGAATCGGGGCATGCATGGGTTGGTCGTGGGGTGTTGGTCTGTTGCACATGCAGACGCGAAATATTTTTTGGGGTGTCGCATGATCACGTGCACCATGAGACAACATTGAATCATGTTGGACCCACTGCTAACTTGCTGAAAGACCAACACAGTAGTCTGGCGCATATGGATGTTTATTCATTTCCGCTAAAGCCAGCCAACCCAGTAGACCAGAACTCCGTCCCGATGCTCGTCATCCTTGCATAGCATCCACTTCAATGTCCCTCACTTCATGCCAACCGTGAGGACCATCCTTGGAGACTGTTCCGTATGATCTCTCGTCCTGGTGCTGCCTAGAAAGTGGTGCCTTCGGGCGGCTGAGGGAGTTTCTTGTTCTGCGGCAGAGCCATATACCTGACTGGGTCAGCCCAAGGCGAAGAAATGCCTTGATAGCATTCCTTACCTTCTCAGTTCTATGAGTATCGTCTCCATGGTGAAGTCCCTTTTCCACTGCGCAAGGCATGGCAACTTAGATGCATCGACCTTGGCTTGTCAACAACTGCCCTAGCATTTCACCATCATTGTATGTACCTTTCCGTTCTGTGGGTTTACGCATGGTAGGTTGATCTTGGATGTGAAGGATATTTCGGGCGGGATGTCGGGGTAGCTTGGGCCGCAGTGAATCTTGAGGCTGTAAATGCGATTCTCGTGGACGCTCTGTAGAAGTCAATTAACAGAACGCTCTCGACATGGGGCACGAGATACATACATGTGGTGGACCAAGAATCGTGCCATTCCAGTCTGACATGAGGAGATCATCCCCGTTGTCGAGACCGTATGAACATGCCTCTACATACGCTTAGCCTCAAGATGCGCCATGGCAAACGATTATCGCTCTCGTACCAGCACCAAGGCCTTTCTCGCCCTTCTCTAGCTCCTCGAGCAGGCGGAAGTTTCGGGGAACTTTGGCGCCCATTGTCGCGACTGTGATGTGATGTGGATGTATGAGATGGTTTGACGCGCGAGAAGGTGGGATGGACGAGCCCCGCTATCAGAGAGGCAGTGGTTAGTGGCGGCCGAGCGTGCTGGACGTTTAGGGGTCACGATAGAAGTCGACGTTGACTGGATGGAGCTCGAATACCGGTGAAGCTGTCAGGGCCCAGACACAAACACGGACGAGGTTACTGACGTGACTGCGACTGCGACTGCTTGCTGTGGAGCCCACCGCCAGATCGCGCTAATGACGATGCAGGAGCAAGGGTCTCACCTGCCACGGTACACGGTCCATCATTTGGCCGGCCCGTACAATGTGACAACGTAAACGCTTTACAGTCGACAACAAACAAGAACATCTGCAGCAATTGACTCGCTATCCCGAAAAAGCTGGGTACTCATGGAGTGTAACTGCTGGACGACCAGGCCGGGCCCTCTAAGATGACAGCACAGATTCTGGCTGCTGAGTTAGGCAACCTTATCCAGGACTCGAAGCGCAAGAACACCGAATTGCGGACTGCTGCAGAGAAATCCTTACAGGACCTGAAGTCGCTCCCTCACACGTCCGAGGCCCAACTCTCTGCCGGCAAGCACATGTCGCTTCCCAAGGACCATGCCGAGCTGACATGGCCTAGATATTTCACGACGTCCGCATTTTATATCTCCCTTTCTCGTTGCCTGCAACACTCATAATGCCAAGTTTGCAGCGACTGGAGTCTCATGTCTTCAGAGACTCAGTGTTTTCCGGGCCTTGCCAAGGGAAAGGCTGAGTGAAGTTCTTGATGCTTTCAAGGAGTCGGTCTCAGCAAGTATGACATCTCGATGAATAGCTGTGGTCAGGGCTAATGTACCAAGGCCACGATGTGCAGCTGAAGATTCTCCAGGCTTTACCTTCATTACTTCAGAATTACCCAGCAGAAGTACGGAGTGACCTACTGTCGACTATCTTGCAAATATGCTCCGGCCTGCAGAATGCAAAGAACTCTGCTGTCAGCAACACCGCAGCGGCTACACTGCAGCAACTTGTGATCACAGTATTTGACAGGGTGGTGTCAGAAGATGGTATTGTCTTCCTCAAGCCACCATCTACACAAAGCTAAACCGCATATCCAGAACGAGCACTCGAGATCCCGATCGTGACTGAAGTCAAAGGTGATGACGGTCTAGTACCTGTCAGGCCAGCAGCAAATGATGCTTACAAGGTACGTAGCGCAATCTGATATCAATCCCAACACTCACCCGGGAGTAGCTGTTCAACGATCTCGTTCTTCTCGTCGTCGGCGAAAAGCCATCGTTTATGCGGCTCTCATCCATTCCACCGGCTTCGATACTGGAACTGATTGAAGCCATACTATCGAACTATGGCTCTATAATGACCAGTCACGCGGAACAGGTACACATTGTACGCACTCTTCTGATGCCTCTGATCATACGATCGCTCTCAGATCGTCTTTCGTTTCCGATTACCGTGCGCATTGTGCGGATCCTAAATTTGATTATCCGAAACCACCTGGATATCCTTCCATCTGAGTGCGAGATCGCTCTTGGGCTGTTGAACCATATGCTTGATCCAGAAGCTTCGCAGCTCTGGAAGAGAGTTCTCTGTCTGGAAGTTTTTCGTGGCTTTTATGCTGATCCGAGACTTCTCCTCGCAATCTACAATCATTTCGACGCGACGGAAGGAAAGAAGGCTATTTTCGGGGATAATCTGGCGTCCTTCGTGAGACTTGCTGTCGAAAAGCCAACGCTCATTGGGCTTGGCCAGCAATCCACGGCTCCTGTTCACCTTCAAGACGGCAAAAGCATCGGCTCCGATCAAGCAGTGGCTGAGGCAGGCGCTATTGCCGGTGTCATTGGTGGTCCTGCAGCCGACAACAACAACAACAATACTCGTCCGCTTGGCATCAGCTCGCAATGGAGCCTGTTAAAGACGCCATGCATTGAGCACCTCGACAAGTCAGAAGCACCAGCTCTACCGGACACGTACGTCTACAGCTTGGTCCTTACATGTATAACAAACATCTCGGAAACCCTAGCAAAGTTCATCCTACCCTTGACAGTACATCACGATAACAAAAGCCGGAGGAGAAAGACCGAGGACACAACAGGCAATGATACAGATGTGACCTCACCCGATGCGAGTAGTCGCCGGTTATCGAGGACGCAATCCTTCCACAAGAAAAGCATACCAGTAAACCCACTCGAACTCACGGACCACACCGCATATCCTTACATACAAACATCGTCAATGCTTGTCACCGAATGTTGGCCGGCTGTTCTTGCGACTTGTTCGACTTTCCTCAATGCCGCGCTTGATACGGACTTCTATCGCGCCTTAGTACGAGCAATTCAAAAGTTCACACAAGTATCAGGTCTCCTCAGATTGTCGACACCTCGCGACGCGTTCCTCACTACTCTTGGTAAGGCGGCGGTGCCCTCGAACCTGATGCTTGCAAGTGTTTCCTCTCCACGGGCGGTGACAGCAGAGAAGACGAGCGTGTTCTCGAATGCAAAAGGCCTCCTCAGCGTTGACAGTCTGGCAAGCCAGTCCTCATCAATGTCAACTGAGAAAAACCAACGACGTTCTCACGAGGTTTATGTGCCTACGTTGGGTGCTCGAAATCTTCTATGTTTACGAGCACTACTCAATCTAGCCATCGCATTAGGTCCTACTCTACAAGCAGCGTGGTCTATCGTCTTCGAGACCTTGCAGATAGCTGACCTGGTCCTGGCGCTGTCAAGTCAGAGTGGTCGCACGCCCGGCGGGCCTAACCATTGGCCTGATGCAGAGGGGAGCATCGAGAAGATGGAAGCCGAGACTGCAGCTGTACAAGCTGCAGCTCGACGACTTTTCGAAAGCACTGTGGACTTTCCCAATGATGCATTTACGGAGGTACTTACAGCACTGTGCGCATTGCTCAACCCAACCTCCGTACCAGAAAGTGATCAGAAGGCGTCAACGACATCAGGTCGGCCACAGATTTTACATCAGCGGCGACTAGGAAGTGTCTCTGGGATCTCACTCAACACCAAGACCAACTCACGCGACTCTGCCTTTGCTCTAAATAAAGTGGGCGAGCTTGCAGCATTGAACGAAAATAGACTGTCTCAGTACGATCCCGCGGAGAGCGGTTGGGAGATCCTCATTACACAGTTGGTGCATTTCTCGTCGGATCATCGCAATCCGACATCAACTAGGCTGCTCGCTGCCGACATCCTAGCGCGAACGGTCAGAGAGATTGCAGAGCTCTCCACGTCTGAAGAACATCGCGAGGATATCCAGGCGCGCATCTTGTTTGCATTACAAAGACAGATATCAGCTTTGCACGGCAAAAGCTCGGCAGATGAGGAGAAAGCCTTCAACGACACGGACATTCGGGTGCACCAAATAGCTCTTGAAGCCTTAAAAACTGTCATCGAGCAATGCGGCGAATCGCTCGTCGCTGGCTGGGGTGCTGTCTTCGATAGCTTGATGAGTGTCTTCCTCGTCGAAACAAATGCTGTTACTTGCGACTCTGAACATGTAGTTCTGAGGGCAAATGGTCAGGAGTACGATTCCAACATTGGAGGTGTCATTTCGAGATCGCTTGCTCGATCTGCATTTGCAACGGTGCACCTCGTATGTTCCGACTTCATGTCGGCCGTTCCTGAGGCTTCTCTGTCGACGCTTTTGGAGCTCTTACATAGGTTTTGTTGTCAAAAGGAGGACCTCAACATGTCACTTACCGTAAGTTAGGATGCTTTTTATCACGATATTTGCTGATGGCATACCAGGCAATCACATTCTGCTGGAACGTCTCGGATTTCTTGCAACCTCGGAATGACCTTTCTAAGTTGTCAAGCGTCCTTGACAAGGAGCGCAACTCGAGGGACATTCGAGCGGCGCTTGTGTCTCATTCACGAAACGGACTGATACCTGCACTTTGGCTTCGTTTGCTCTTGGACCTGGCGGCACTCACCACCGACGAACGTGTTGAGGTGCGAAATTCAGCGACCCAGACGGTGCAAAGGATCTTTGAAAGTTACGCCGAGCAGCTATCCTCTACTGTGTGGCTGCTATGTCTTCGTGTAGTATTGTTCGGCATGATTGAGTCGAACATCGCTGTTCAACGCAACGCCAGAAACACTTCCCAGAGTAATAAAGACCTCGAAGGATGGAACGACACGACAAGGACTGTACTCCAAACTGTTGGAGTCCAGTACACAGCTTACATGGACAGGCTAGAACCCGCCCAGCTTAATGATGCCTGGTCCGAACTGTTAGAGCGCCTCCAACAATACTTCAGTTGCAACTCGCACGCTCTAGGATTGTCAGTCTTCACTACAATTAGTGGAGTTTTATCGCACATTGACAACGCAGCCGCGCTGGGTATGCCACCACTGCTCAAAACCGCGGACGTCTGGAAAAGCTACTTCGATTGTCGCGAGGCATGGACAACCGTAGAGGATGGGAATCAGGATGCATTCGTGGCATATGCAGAGGCTTTCAAGGCCATCTACCAGCTTGCTGGTCGATCTCTTGACCCACAGCTCCCGTTAATGCTTGCGAACCTTGAGGCATGCATCGTCGACTCCGACGAGGTCGCCTATTCGTCAGACATCGACCACATGACACCTCTACAGACCCGGATTTCTGAGTGCTTGGCGATGATTGAGACAGAAGGTAGCCACATCCCTTCGTGCCTGATGAGGCTTTTGAGTCGGGTCATCGTATTACCTTATACCAGTGTTGCAGAAAAGCCTCAAAGCCGCGGACCAACCTTCGTTGCATTAGCAAAGGCTGCTATGACACTTCTTCAGAACATTATCATCAAGCACATCGATCAGAAGCAAATCTTCGAAGATGGTTCTTTCTTGATCGTGATCCGTAGCCTGGCGATACCGATACACGAAAAGTATTCTTGGCAGCGCGAGGGTAAGCCCCCAACGCTATGGCAGAAAGCCACCTCGACTGCAATGGCGATTTTGAAGCCGGCCGTACCTCGGCTCGATGCCCATGACGAGTCAAACTCATCGTTCAAGGACCTGTGGACAGCTATTGTCTGCATCTCGCACGACATCACTCGAGCTCAATTCGCAGCTACGGACGAGATCCCGCTGTCGATTGAGCATGACGAGTCATTCGATATTGGCTCCTTTCATAAACTCCGTGACATGGTCACCTTGTCCCTAGGGTCAGCTACCATTCCAGACGCCCTCCGACGGACCTATACACGCAACCTCTTTTCTGTTTCACTCATCCACACACCACTGCCAGGCGAGCTCCCAGATCTTGCGAGCGCACCGCTTGAGGGCCTGTACAAAACTCGATATGGGCAGACGGCTGAGCTGGAGGTGGCCTGGCGTATGGATATGAGCTACACTTGCCTAACCGAGCTTTTCAGTCTTGTGGCCGCGCACGATGGCAGTGCTCCACGTGTCAAGCTCGCTCAAGCCGCATCGCCATATCTCATCTTACGTGCGGCACTTCCGATCAAGACGTATATTGCGGATCATCCTATTCGAGGACGCATGCCAGTGCCCGAAGCGCAAAGGCGCGAGCTGCTTTTTGTGTTGAATGAGTTGGGAAAGCTAAAGAGCGAGCCACAAGCCATTCCTGATGCGCCAGGAGTGAGATCGAGGCACAGGAAGCACTTGCATAGATTGTATCCTCTGCTGAACAAGGCTTCGAGGGTCGCTAGACAGGATGCTGAGATCTTTGAGCACGTAGTGAGGTTGATGGATATGATCGGCGAGGAATTTGGATTGGATGATGACTGAGTCATAGATGGGTTCATAAGTTTCCTGTCGGGTATTCATGAGGGGGAATCGTCTAGAAAACATGTAGCAACACGAGAGAATTTGAGCAGGTGTTTCCAGCAGACTCCACCATGTGCCGCAATGGGTTCGTGTCCCACACAAGGCCCGTATATCCTCAAGACTTATCGTACTACGAAATATCAAGATGAAACATATGCGTCGTAATGGATTAAGATACGAATCGTTGCGGTACCTGTGGCACTGTCGGTACGATGACTCGATCAGCCGAGTCACGATCTGGCGCGGCGTGTTCGCGCGCCAACGGCCAAATTGAAAGTCCATGTCTCGAAATTGCGAGAGTACAGAGACTGCGTCTGCATGCGGATATTTTTAGGCTGCATTACTCGAGAGAACAGTGCAGAATGCCCAAGTTGTAGATAGGATAGCCAGCTAGATTTAGACTTAAGTGCGAAAGAATGTACGTCTACACCATCTCAGGCGCCAAGATATCCATGTAACTCTTTGCGGTATATAACATAACGTTATGACAAGCACATCTATTGCTGGTGTCGAGGTTGACCTCGTCAAGTGAGCGATGTCATATGCAGGGCCGGCAAACCTCGGTTCTTTGGAACCCCAGACTTTCCACCTCCACACCAAACAGGCGCAGGTGGCACGGCTTATATACCGAGCTTACCACCATAATGTAGCCATACACGCGCAAGAGCTCATCGCTCGTACTCTTATCACTCAACAATCACTCTCACTCCCAGAGATTCAGCCTCACCCCTGCAGTCGCTGCCACAATGTCCTCCACAGCATTCGTTCCCTTCAGTGAGCCACCGTACATCGTCGGCCTCCCGTCACCATACTACCAGGAAACACATTTGCGATGGCAGAAGGCGTGTCGCAAGTTCGTAGAAGAGTATATGCTTGAGAAGGCGCTAGAGTGGGATACCGCCGAGACCATCCCTGAGCATGTCTTCGAGACGTTTGCAAAAAATGGGATGCTATTACCAACGCTACCCGCGCCGTTGCCTGTGGAGTGGTTGAAGAAGCTGGGTATCCACGATATACTTGAGACTGTGAAGGTCGAGGACTGGGACTATATACATACTATGATATATGCAGACGAGGTATGTTTAACTTTGTGTAAATGAAGTTGAATAGTATAGCTAATGCTATGACAGATGGCGAGGACAGGTCTTGCAGGCCCTGCAGGATCACTCACAACCGGCATGTCCTTCGGTGTTCCGCCCATTATCAAGTACGGCAACAAGCAGCTTCAAGAGCGCTTCCTCCCCGACCTTCTCACCGGCAAGAAGCGAACTTGCATCGCCATCACCGAGCCCGAAGCCGGATCCGACGTTGCGAACATCACCACGACCGCTGTGAAGACACCAGATGGCAAGCACTATATCGTCAACGGCACGAAGAAGTGGATCACAAACGGAATCTGGGCGGAGTACAGTTCGATGGCTGTTCGAACTGGGAGCCCTGGTCCATCAGGTCTGTCTATGCTCGTTGTACCATTGAAGGGCTACCCGGGCGTCAATATGCGCAGACTTAAAGTGGGTGGACAAGTCTCCGCCGGAACGACCTTCATCGAGCTCGACGACGTAAAGGTGCCGGTGGAGAATTTGATCGGCGAGGAGGGCATGGGTATGAAATACATGTAAGGACATGGTATCGCTGCTTTCAAGCATCCGAACTGACGGCATCAGCATGACAAACTTCAACCACGAGCGGCTTTCGATCGCAATCGGCGCAACACGTCAAGCCCGCGTCGCCCTCAGCGCAGCAATGGAATACGTCCTCAAGCGCGAAGCTTTCGGAAAGCCTCTGATCGACCAACCGGTCGTGCGACACCGGCTGGCGAAAGCCGGAGCTCTGCTAGAAAGCCAGTGGGCCTGGGTGGAACAATTCGTATACCAAATGACAAAGCTTCCCAAGGCAACAGCGGATATCGAACTTGGTGGCCTGACCGCGATGGTCAAGGCGCAGAGTGGTATCGTGCTGAACGAGTGTGCGCAGTGTGCACAGCTATTGTTCGGCGGAAACGGATATACAAAGAGCGGTCAGGGAGAGCTGATCGAGAGTGAGTTGTGGCATGATCTCGCGTTGTTGCTTGGCTAACTTTCTGTAATCAGGGATATACCGAGAAGTACCAGGTATCCGGATACCGGGTGGATCAGAAGACGTGATGCTGGATCTTGGTGTACGGCAGCTTGTTAAGAACTTCAAGAACAAGTCCAAGGCGCTGGAGAGGCCGTCTGGATCATCGAAGCTTTAGACATATAGTGATCACGAAGCTGCATGAAACGCGCGAAATGCATGTTGCACACATTCCCCTACCATGAGCAATACTTTACGAAACTTGGCTTTCCGACCGTGTTGCGTTGAACCTAGTTAATACACACCGGACGCTCGTAAACTACTACTAGCTGCTGACCCGGCCCGTAGAAAGAAACATGCCACAGAATCACAATAGGCAAATGCACCGCATAAACACATAGAGTCCACGGCTGAATACGCTCACAGAGAGCTGAAATGCTGACACTACTTGGCAAATCTCATTAAGGACATTGGAAAGAGAATATCCCGAGTACGGGCTTGGTATGGTGACACCAGCATCTTTACCTTCACCTCATATCCAGGCTGCCAAATATGCTTGGCCTATATCATCCCCTTTCTCCTCCCCCTTGCCACTCCTTTTCTACTACTCAGACCACTTGCCAACTATCCATCATGAAACTCACACTCGTCCTCGCGACCTTCGCCGCCATCGCGCTCGCATCCCCAGCCCCTGAGGTTCCGGCGCTGAAGCCTTGTGTGTGCAAAACG
>Ga0210040_10003637_pt1 | contig 20731 bp, 17 predicted proteins | sample CryGeyCG12114_NA_FD_185462 | JGI IMG/M metagenome (GOLD analysis project Ga0210040, IMG submission 185462) | Groundwater microbial communities from aquifer - Crystal Geyser CG19_WC_8/21/14_NA (SPAdes) (version 2) | ecosystem: Environmental > Aquatic > Deep subsurface > Groundwater | place: USA... | reverse complement strand
ATCCTTCACTCACTTCACTTATTAAAAGTTTGCCCTTTTAAGTTTGTTTTATCCTTGAACACGAATTTTGTGTAAAATATCCTGTCAAGTGGAGAAAAACTTTTAAAAATAATCTTTTACACAGTCCATGGGTTATATCCAATATATTTCCTTCATGACCAACTGACCAGAACCAATCTATATAATGTCTGTAGCGTTTTTATGACTTGATTCCTTTCAGTATAGACTACCCATGCCCTGTAACATGTACTATTGCGTTTTTTTCTCTTTTTACAGGGGGAAATGCTTTACATTCCGGAGTCAAATTCCATGCTATTTCTATGCTCCCCTTCTGTCATGAATTTGGATGACTTGACCAAGTAAGCTGTGCACTATATGCTTACTATGTTATTTATGTGAAGATGTGCGACAACGGTATGCTTTTGAGAGTGACATGACACACTAAATGCTTCATGTGGCTCAAAACACGGGACCACAAAAATTCATCCTTTAATAAATTCATTGGCACAAATTAAATTCTCTCCCAGCTTGATCATCCGTTCTGTAGTATATATATGCTACAGCTGTGTGGAAATAAGCCCAACTCACAAGTGGTAGTATAGCCGCATTCTTTTCACAGTATATGGTTTAAATGGAAGTGAATAAAGTCCTTGCAAAGAGGGATTTAATAAATGGCCTGGGCTCTAGATTTTTAGGAATTTTTAACTCTTTTGGTAGCCCAAAATGCCATATAAGATGACGCTTGTGGTAGCATGGGGAACATTCCTTCACGCATTTTAGGTTAATACTAAAGCCTTTTTCTTCCATCAAGACACATTACGAATAAAATTTTGGGTTAAAAGAATTCTGGGATGGAACATTTTTAATATCTGTTTAAAACTGATGGCTCCTTATAAGACTGCATGATGTTGGTAACCACTTGAAAAAATCTCGTATGCATTTTTTCTTTCCAAGTTTTTTGACGCTCGTAGCTCAATAAAATCGACCGACTAAAACATTAGTTTTAAGCATCTTTTACAATTTTCCCAAAGCATTCATGGCTATCTGGTTTTCCAAGGTTTCTCGCTCATTGATCCACTGAATAGGACCTGAAAACTATACTGTCTTATAGATTTTTCGTCTACTTGAGTAGAGTGACTTGAAATTGTGATAAAGAATTAAATGGGAATTTGAGGGAACCATGAAAGTAAACTTAAAGAGAAGAATTCATTTTATAAAAAGCTTCCAATTGCTTACTCACACAGTCAGTAGAATGTATCCATTTCTTTTGTGCAACTTTTCTAAGACTTGTGCAACATCGCTATGGAAGAAACCCATTGGCCGTACATACTACTGCTCAGAAATCCTTACTTACGAATGATTTGCTTTATCTGGTTTGCACACAGCCTTTATGCATGAAACCCCATGAATATGCAAGAATAAAGGATTTAGACCCAATAATAATAAAGTATTCAACGATATAAATACTGCACGATTACCATTACTGTAAAAGCCAGGGGAAAGAAGGAAATTCTTTAGAAAACGTATCATTTCTCTTACATAATCAGTTTCCTATAAAACCTGGCTGTACACAAAGTGTGTTTATTTACATTTTTATTTGAAGCGAGCTACAAACTCGTCACAAGATTTTGTCCTTTAAAATTCCAAGTAAGCTAAATATGGGATTATATTATACTGCGAAAATATTTGTTACTCACTCACTGGCTATCATCTCGAATCACTTGCTTGTTTCATGTTGTCTCCAAGCGGTTGACAACAACTACATTTTATGTGACAGGATTGAAAAACGTGATATTGGCATGTTTACATTTCAATTCCCAGTGCCATTCACTTTTTTTATACCCTGGGCCTGGAAATCAATTTTGGGATACTCTTGTCACTATTGAAACTCAGGCTTTCCTCTGCTGCTTACAGTTTAGATAATGCCAAGGAACGTACCAAAGGTTTTCTATTTGCCAAATCATTTCTCTTGGCTTGGCAGGTGAAATCGCATTTCTTAAACACTGGGTTGTACAATTTCCAACTTGTTTATTAGTAGTGTAAAGGTTGTATCTGCGTTTGTATCAACTGACAGTAGTATATATACATAATATCCTATATTGACAATATTATTCACGTTGTAACTTTTTAGAGCACATAAATTCCTTAGCCCCACTATATGCGGGCGCTTTTATGTTTGCAGGCAATAACGAATGCATTGCACATTCTCTTCTGTGTCCATATTCAGGAGTAATTACCCTTGGCAAGAACAATAAAAGTTGGAAAATTTATATTGCTTCTTGTTGGAGAACGTGATTTGTGGAATTCTTGTTAGTAAAGGGAAACCTCCAGTTTGAAAATTTATCTTCAGTTATTTGAGAGACTGGACAAATTATTCTGATCTGAAATCATCCATGCAGTATATGTATTTAGAAAAACCTGACATGCCGAATTTCATATATCAAAGCCGAAGAAACGCAACCACAGATGAATGTTTTCATTGCAAGTTCCAATTCATTTTTCAATCTGTATTCGCCCATGGACATTTCATGTTGTATATCATAGGCCGTCCATTGAATTTTCACATGGTATAGTCAGAATTCGCAGAATGAACAACTAAACCTTTGGATTTCGTAGAATTTCCCCATTCTTCCTTCCGATCCCAATTCCCACTCGAGGAATTCATTATCTTTGCATTTTAATGCAGCTCATTTTTTCGGAAAACAACAGAAAGACACAATTTCCCTTTCCATGCATAAATCATTGGCTTTCAAATTAAATAAAGATACGACAGCAGCTTCGCCTTCTTCATTTCATGCATTAACCCGTGTTGTACAAAATGGAAAACCGTGTGCCACAAATTTGGCGAGATGATTTATTATTTCCCTCTCACTCATGTAATTTTTTCTTGCCTCTTTTCATGACAGACGAGGACTGTACATCAGTGACATCCCTTTGCACGATGCGACCCGGGACTTGGTCCTACTGAGTGAACAATTCGAAGCTGAGTACAAACTGACTCAGAACTTGGAAATCCTCACGGACAAACTCCAGCAAACATACAGGTGAGTCTCTCCCCCAGTGAAATAAGTAACAGTCAGTCCAGAGAGTCGGCCAAGAAAATTAAGTAGACAATCGCGTGCTGGCTCATGTTTTGAGCTAACTGGGAGAAAATAACTACTTGTCCATGGTCCGGGTCTTTTCATGTTCGTCTCATTCCGCTAACTTCAAAATTTATGGGTCATGTTCCCAAGAACAAGAAACAGAAGGGAAAAAATTGCACGCAGACAAGCGCTTCCTCTATTATGTACTTGCCAAGGCTTATACATGAAGCAGTCGCCAGTCACCATGTTAGCCCTAGCATCATGATCTCGTTATAAATGGGAGGTTAGTTTGGTTGCATCCATTTCTCTCTGTCTTTGGCATAGGAACTTCATTACGTGTCCCTTTGGGTGGGTCGTACATACATACTTTAGTATAGTAACTCATGAGCAAAAGAAAAGACCTTTGTCTCGTTCCCAATCCTAAGGCTAACTGAGAAGCACACTTGCGTAGCCCTCAAGTCCATAATGGGTACATAAATTGTCAAGAAAAAGGTCCTTTTTTCCATCTATATCAATTCGTAGGACATGGGAAAGTCAATGGAACAAAAGAACTGTAAAATCTCGTCTCCAAAATATATGTAGTTTCACTCACAGTTTGTTATTTCGTTGAGAGGAGTCCATGTTTGGTTATCCTTTTCTACTACTTTTAAGCTCTCAAACGACCCCTGTGACACAGCATGTATCTTATACAATAGACCTCCCGTTTATAATGTGAGCACTAATCCTTTTGTAACTTTAGTTTGCTTCGCTAGCCCAGAATCCATAGGATTCCCATCTGCTGTATGTCTCAGGAAGGGCATGAAAAACTTGTTGTATATTAAAGCACTATCAGTAACTAACTAACTAACTAGCTATATAAGTCACTAATACTTTTATGGGTACAGCCACTAAAAGGCTTAACTAGTGAAAGTATGTAAGTAAAAGCAAGTAGTAAAACTGGGTAACTATAACTAACTAAAAGTACAATCTATTAGGATGCCTTAAATTCCTGTGGATCCCTTTCGAAAGGTTTATTTGTCCTTGCTGTAAATTTAATTCCAGTGTTGAAGTCTTGGTGCCACACAAACCTTTATTCGTGTCATAAATAGTGTGCTGTGGGAGCAACTACTTTATTTAAATTCATGCGGTTTCCAACTTAAATTTTCCCGCGCACATAATACTTACCACAATGATTTGCGAACATGGTTTCCCCATTCTCGTGAGCTCAAGGAGTCGACATGTTTATGGATCCAGGGAGAAGAAAAAGGAGGAAATCTATCCCCATGGACCGGTACACATGCCTGAGCTCCAAAATCAGTGTTCAGCAGAGACGTACAATTGCCATGGACGGGACACACGTCCATAAAATTTCCCATGCAATAGTCAACTCACAGTCAGTATGGGGAACCAACTAAAAACTAACTAACTAACAAGCTACGTAATATATGGCCCATTTTCTTACCCATTATTATTATCACTGTGTGTGAAACTAGTTTCAGTCCCCATTTTTTAGTACGTTATTCATCGGTAACCTTTGCACTTTTTTCTTCATTATCATTCATTGGTGAAATGTTAGAATCCTACTAGTTACCACCTTAGGCACATCTCAATATTTTCATAGGTACAAACTGTCAGAAATAATACTTGGTGGATGAAAGGTGGATTTTTTTTCGTTCGCAAGACAGATAAATGGCTGTATGAACTTTTTATACAGTTTTACACAAGGAAATGAGTCTTGCATACATGCAAGGGTATCAAGTGAGTGTGAAAGTATTTTTTCCTGGGATGATGAGACTGGTTGGTAGACACTGGAGTTAGTTCATTTATCACAGGATTTTCTCATAGAGTAGTATGAAGTCGGTGACTTTTTTTTTTGCGACTACGTGTAGATACCTATCACGCTGTGTTTTTTTTTGCACCTACGTTACTTCTTCTTTGCTCGGGATGTGAAATATTTTCACCTATTGTTAGATTCTTATTACTGAACAAACGTGGAGAATTCTACATGGAACTATTCTTGGAACTTGCTAATAATTTGCTCCCAGTTGGGACTAATTATTTTCGAATACCATTTCCTCCTGGGGAATGCATTGTTGAGTAGAGACAATAGAAGCGAATATATATGGAACTATTATAATGTTCTATCAGTACGTACTACGAGTGAAGCAAGGTATGAGATTTTGAATTTGTGTTACTGATATTCCGTAACTAGTTAAGTTAGTAATAAAAATGAAGAAGGATTTTTTGCGGTTTCAGTATGATTAATAGCATGGTTTTTTTGTTCAAGAGGAGGGCTAAAGGTTTTATATCAAACGACGGTTTAAAATGTGATCTTTCACTTGCACACATTATTCATCCGTTTGGGTGCACGTTTTTGCGCAAAAGAGATGTATATTTCCGCAGGGAAATCTTATCTATACAACTTCATATTCTTTTTTCCTTCCTCTAGAGAGTTGGAAACCGAAAAACAGAAGACGGACAATCTTCTTTATTCCGTATTACCTCCCAGTGTAGCCAATGAGTTGAGGCATCGGAGACCCGTAGAAGCCAAACGGTACGACAGCGTTACTGTCCTCTTTTCGGGCGTTGTAGGATTCACGGAATATTGTGCGCGCCATTCTCACTCGCCCATGAAAATTGTGGGCTTGTTGAATGCCATCTATACTACTTTTGACGTCCTCACGGATCCCAAAAGAAATCCAAATGTGTATAAGGTGAGTGAGTATATGCGAAAACAGATTAACTTGTCAGCCATAAGATTTTAACTTTAAGCCACCTTTTATGATTATATTTATCCTGTGGCTACATCATTGGACATTACAATAAGATGGTTAAATTGCATTGCTAACTGACCATAGAGCAAGTGTTTAAAAAATGCAAATAATTTTAGGTGGAGACAGTTGGTGACAAATATATGGCAGTGAGTGGATTGCCCGAGCCCTGTTCTTCCCATGCAAGATGCATTGCTCATCTTGCACTAGACATGATGGATTTAGTGGATCAAATTAAGTTTGAAGATACACAAGTGGTACGTAGGGTTGTGGTTGGACCAAAGTGTTGATTACTTTATTTGCTAACTGGGCGGCGAAATTTATTAGTGACAAATGGGAACTTTGGTGGGTCCCAATCGATTAAGCAAATAATAAATGGTGGAATGAATGCCATATTTCCCTTATTTAGGGCACGAATCAAGTAACCAACTAATGGATGGATTAAAGAAAAGCGCTGTGATCATTTGTGAAGCTGCCAAAACCAAAGAGCATCATATAATTAGATCAGAGCCAATAAAAATGAAAGTTATGGTCGTCAAAAAGAACATAGAATGTTATCTCAAGGATGGGAAAATAAGTTTCCAACTTTTATATGAAATCTCTCAATTAACTTTCAAAGGGAAAAACTTGGTCCGGCTTGGACTTTTACAAAGTACTTGTATTTTTTATCCATTAGTTGGATTAAGTTTTCGTGCTAAAAACTTTTTTCTTGGCATAGTGCTCTATTAATGAATACTTTTTTCTGCTTTTGGCAAAAAAATGGTAAGCAAGGAATCATATGATGATACAGAAAAAATTGTCTATTGGCATCAGCTCAATATATTGATAGATCCAACGCGCTGTGGTGTAACTGAAAAAAAGTTAGCTTTTTGGGGTTTCCAGTTTTTAAACTGTAGCAAGTACATTTGATGCCACTTTTTGGAGCTTTTTGGCTCCCTATTCTTTCTTAATTGCATTAATGCGACACTGACTGAGATCACCGTCCAGAACATTTGAGTGAACCCATTCTTGTCTACAGTAATCTTTAAAGCTACACATTTCCCCTTTTTTTTGGCACCAGAGGATCACAATTGGTATCCATTCGGGAGAAGTGGTGACAGGAGTGATAGGTCAAAGGATGCCAAGATATTGTCTTTTTGGTAACACTGTGAACTTGACAAGTCGTACGGAAACCACAGGGTCTTCAGGAAAAATCAATGTGTCTGACGACGCATACAAGTAAGTTTTTGATCTACTTAAGGAATTTGTGGGTAGCCGCAATAGTAGTAGTAGCTGGCGTACAAGCCGGTAAATATTTTGCTCTTTTCCCGTTTTATCCTCATAAAGTATAAATTCCCCACGATACATAATGCATGGTGGAAAAAAAGCCGTTGGCTTAAGCATAGTGAACAACTACTTTCTTTCTGTGTATGTACTATAGTTGTGCTTGCAAACTTTTAAATTGAGCGACTTGACTTGTTTTCTTGCATTGTTACTTTTATGACTTTGATTCACAGAGGTTTCTTTGTTTTCACTTTCTTGTTGGAAACTTATCAATATTTCACGCATCCATGGGCTGACTTGTGAAAGTTATGATTTGAATGGTTTGCTCCATTCACTCTTTCATATAGGGGACTACCTAATAATATCCACGCAGTTTTATTCTTTCATTTTCCATTGCGTCGAGTTGTGTAGTATTTTTTTCAAAGTAGCTTGTCGTATAGTAGTTAGTTAGATGTAAATATTGTTGCACTTGCTATATAAAAGGAAAGGAAGGCATAGTGACAAAACTGCTCAACCATCCTGTTGTTGCTCATGTATTCATCATTTTGTATGTATTTCTGTATTCTGTATATTATATTTGAGAAATGACATATGCCGATTTTAACTGGAAAAATATTGCAATGATCCACCGTTCTGTTTAGATGCATACATTATTTCAACCATTCATTTTTTATGATGCATATGATGACATAAATATAATACAATTTGGGACAAAAAAATATAAAATTTAGGCAGACTCACGCAAAAATCGGCAAAAGCAAAAGTTTTCTTAGCACTTTTAACAGGACTTTTTTTAAACTTTTTCATGGTTTGTTCAAAATTTACTCAGCACCTATTCAATTATCAGAAAAATTTCAACTACCAATCAAATTTAAATTAAATTCTGAACAAAATATGCAAAAACTACACGTTAGTAAAAACTAAACGTTAATTTCAGGTTGCATGCTTGATAGTAACAGCTTTCATAAAAAGATATGTGTTGTCCTAAGACTTTAGATCGGCTGATGTATTATGGGTGTATTTATGTAATTTTCTCCTTGTTTCATTCTATAGAATCCTTCATAATGAGGATAATTTTGATCCCCAAATGGACTTGGAATACCGTGGACCAGTAAGTATGAAAGGTAAAGCTGTGCCCATGGAAGTCTATATTCTGACTCGAAAGCCTGTCCCTATGAACGGGACTCAAGAAGCTGCCCACAGGCTGAGCATTGTCACACTGACACCGTCCAACGAAAAGGAAGAGCTGGTAACTAATAAGAGTGGCGACCCTCAGGATCCAGAAAGGAACAACGATTCTGTGAATGTGGGCGATGTGGCTTTGCGCATGAGTAAGGATGGTGGGGACGCGGCAAATTCAAACTCCTGACATCAGAAAAAGAAGAAAAAACGCAAGTCGGCGGATTGTGGACCTTCCACACTTTGCGAACTCCTTTAAAAGTTAAATGTTCACAGTGTTCACAGACACACAACTTGGGTAGCGATGGCTCTATACTTCCACGTGGGACGTAACTTTATGGGTATTATATGTGTTTTGATGGGAAAGTGATTTCATTTCGGGGCAATATGATATCCACCGATTGTCAGATGTATACTTTAATTGTAAACCCAAATATTATTATTGTTCTCCTTTCACCTGCGTTGATTTAAATGATCACTATTTCACTGTTTAGTAAGTTGTTCGAGTGGCCAAAAAACGGGACATCAATTCGAGACTTGAGTGATCTCTAATTCATACAATATTATACATTTACAGATATGTGGATTTATTTATTTTTTGTCTCTTTATGTACATCGCCTTTAAAGGGAAGATATTAAATTCATAGCACCATGCATTCTGCACAAAAATTAATAATTTAGGGTCTAATAATTTTTTTCACTTGGGAATTCTGTTAGCATAAGATTCTCATGTAGTTAGTCAATAATTAAATGAACAGGACCAATTTCTTCCTCATTTCATTTCAAGCGAAAAGTATCTCTCGAAAATCTGGCTGTTCAGAATGAAAACTAACTAACTAATTGTTGTGTACGATGATAGAATCTCTGTCTGTCGTCTTGTTTTTCTACCTAACGTTAGGGGAAATATATTCACAATGTTCTAATAATGTTAGTAAGTTGGCAACAGTATATGAACTTCAAGCAGAGAATTTTGGTGCTTTTGTGAACAAGCGTAAGTATAGAGATTATTTCTGTACCTACGCATTAATATCATAAGTTTCTGGGAATTAATTATAATCCTATATATTCTTATTATAGTTGTGCAGAAGATTGCTAATACTTTGATGCTGTGGTTTTATGAAAATCATTTCACAACACGCCTATTTTTCTTATGATATAGACTATACTTATTTTATAGGGGAAATCCAAGGAGCCACCTTTGAATGTTATCTACTGTGCATGATCACTTTCCAGAAACACACGATACATGATACAAAAACTAACTGTATTAATCCTCCTTATACAGTCTGCAGTTGCAAAGATACCCAAACAAGCTTTAATGCCAACCTGCACAATGCAAAATCAATAAAGAGTATGGATTATAAATTCCAATGGTTGTGTACGACTTTATCTACTGGAATTTATTATTGTCACATAGGAGTGAGCATATAGGAGAATAAATGAAAGCCATGGACATTGTTAGTGAGAAGTAACTCATTTCCTAAAACATAAAACCTAAATGTCTGCAGCATCTGCCAAACTCCCAAATCCGCTTATAACTGTTTGAACGACTCGAATCAACTGGAATCCCTCACGAGCTCCACTAAAATCATGAAAGAAAACCAAAATCATACACACATACACATACATTATAATCCTTCCTTAGTTGGTGACAGTCTATGAAAAGGGAAATCTTCCCCGGCCAAATTTCATTTCCTTTATGTGTGGCAGACATGCGGGAAGAAATACATTTTCCTTTAATCTTACTACTCATGTCCTTCACATATGGTCTACGCAACGAGAAAATTCAAGTAGAGTCCCAATCTTGGTAATGAGATTTTCTAAATAGGTAGACTGCTCCAGCTTTCATGTCGATGTGAATAGAGATGAGAATGCAAATTTTGAGCATACGAACTAACTAACTAACTAACTATAAAATGGAATCATAGGAATGCATCCGATATCCGCATGAATGAGCTACCAACTCACCGAAACAAATCTGGCATTACTCGAATTATGGATCCCAGGTTATTTCGAACATTAGTTGCAAATGATTGGAAATTGAAGAGTTCAGCATTGTTGGCAGGAATCGCTGCAGCCTGTGGGACTACTTGAGTTGCCACTGGAGTTCCTGTGTTCAAATTTCCATTGTAATCATTGGGATCATAAACACGCGCATAAACCAGTAGCATTATTCAGCAATATAGCATTGTCTTGTCAATCTAGTGCATGCATACAATACACAACAAATATGTTTACCACCAGGCATGCTGAAAGCAATATCATTACTATTGAAAACTGTTGCTGTGTGTGCATATTTTTGTTATGCACAAGACACCGATCTTGTCTTACCTCCACTACCACTAGAAGTAATAACAATTTGAGTTTGGGTCGCTGGAGCTGCTGCGGCGGGTGCGGCCCCTGCCGCTGGGACAGCGGCCATGTTTGATGCGGCGGCTAAAGCCGCCAGATGCTTGACTTCCGCCTCTCTCAGGGCTTGCTCAACTTTAACAGCATTTGAAGCCTGGGAAGCCGAGGTAGCCAGTCCTTGGATCCCAGATGATAACAATGAAGTGATCGTGTTTAAAATCTGCAGTTGTCTTGCGCCATCTGCATTCTCATCAGTATAATAGTCGTCATCATCATCATCCTCTTCGGCTGCCGTTGTTGGGATTGCTTTTGAAGTGGTGAAAGCTAAAGGGGCTTTAGTGGTGGCAAGGGTAGGGGGCAATGGGGGTGGTCGACTGGCTCGACTGGGGATGAAAATATTCCAAACGGATCCTTGACCATTCCCTTGTTGCGTCCCGTTCAAGTTATTCAGATGATTCAATGCTTCTGTGGCATTCAAATGGCCATTCACTATGGCTTGACCATTGTGTGTTTCTGACGGTGGTAATACGATGATTAGTGGAGATGGGGCGGCTGTAGTTGTGGGACGAGTTCGGACAACTTTTCTGCTAGTTGTGGTTGGTATAGTTTGACGATTTGAGGCCACAAGTTTGGCAAAAGAGAGGACTTGGTTGGCAATCGGTTTGGGGAATAAGCGGGAAGCGGACTCAACGTAGGATGTGAAATTAATGCGTGGGAATCCAGCATTAGCGCCACCACCACTGAATACTTGTTTGATTAAGTTGGTCACCTGGAATAAATTGGGAATTTTAATGTAATTTTGCGTTGTAGACTGCACAGTTTTGGAAAGCTCAATTAGGATAGAAGAAGGGAGACATTAAATGAATTTTCCATAGAATTGCGTGCATCCCAGTACTTTGCGTGTGTACATAATGAAGTTTCTGGGGGAGCTAGTTATGTGCTTGTGTGCAAGGAATGGAGATAAAAACAAGAGACCTAGGCAAGAGTAATTTTATTTGGAATATGGAGATGTGGTGAACGTATCGAGTCGGCAGGATCGAATATCAAATATTGTGCACTTTTCTTGAATGCTGATAAAACATTTAAACTGTTTGGACTGATCGCTTTTTGTGCTACTCAAGTTAAATGAAGTTTGTATGCATAAAGGTATTAAATTTCCCGTTTTTACTCGAGTAAATTGATCGCATACTCAAGGTTTGTCGTCTAAAAACGCTAATATTTTTAGGAAATTGAGTTCCTTTAATATCCGGTTGGGGTTTTTTGGTCCGCTTATGGTAGGATTCCAATTTTCTTCTATATTTATATTTCCGTGGGATTATCCTATTAGATACTTGGAAGTGCTCATTTCGGACAATTTAGTACTTACTTTGCTAATACAAAATGTGAAATTGCTAATAGCATTACATCATAGCATTACATCATCGGCTACTCAATGAGAGTATTTGACGCCATCTACCTACAATGTTCGTAGCTCCTATTTTCACAGACCGTAAATCTGGTATTAAAACTCCAGCCTAAATCATAACTTCGCCCTATTTTACTCCTTCACGGTAAGAGTTCTATGAAATTATAAAGCTCCAGTCAAAATTTTAACTACATCCAAAATATAACTACATGCACTATAATGTCATGGACCATGATTATAGCCTCATCATAAAATAAAAATGGAAATGATGGTTTGAAAGTATCACACTACTGGTTAGAAGAATTTTCGGACAGGAACAATCACCCTGATTAATATTTGATAATTAACGAAAATTATTATACCTCCAGCATAAATCCTAAATTCACCGTATATTACTCCTGCAGCGTAAGAGGAACACGAAATAATAATCACATCATGTATTATAAAACTAGATTTACGGTACATAAAATTCACTATTTTCTCATGTTGTATGATTTCAGCGTCGTGTAAAAAATATTTCATATCGAGTAAAAATGTTCCCTATATCTTACAGGTGAATCACCAGACGGGAAATTGTAAATTTTCTTTTTACATTCATTTAGTAATTCAATCGCATTGAAACTTTGTATTGCTCTCTGTTTTAAAGTGCAATTTCCCCATATTGCGTTTTTGTTCGTGTTTGTTGCTGAATTTTTGATTAATTTCATTATGACTAGTATCAAATTCTGACCTGAGGAATAATATTATTCGGTCTTCGTGTAGTCCCCTGTTTTTCCTCATCGTCATCGTCGTCATCTTGTCTCCCATTACGCCCACTTTGAAGATTTGAATTCCTCAATTCCTCTATTTCTTTTTCGGCCAAAACACGCAAAACCTGAAATGGAGATGATTAAAAAGCAGCACAGGTAAAGTAAATAGTTTTGGCTTTCAAATTAAACATACAATGAATAAATTCTCTTTCAACTGAGCGCCAACGAATTTCTTGGCCACTTGCTCTGTTAAAACAGCTTGTTCGTAAAATAATGATTTTGTGGTATTTAATTCCGCTTCTAATTCTCGTGCAATCTCGTCCAGGTACACATCTTGTTCATCTTCAATTGCCACGTAACGACTCTGGGTCAACACAACGAAACATATGAGCAAGGTGGTCAACGATTTGAATAGCGTCGATATGAGGCCCATGTTTTCTTTTTGGATGGAAAAGACAAGCATCTTACTATGCATTGTCCCGCAGTGGCTAGCCAAACTAATAACTGACTAACTAAAAAGTATTTTTATCACGGCCTGCTGTACCACAGGGCTCTGCAAGTGCTGGAGATAATGGAAGGGTGAGGAACCTGGCCTGTTCATGTAACTGTGCCAAAATGGTACCCATTATTGTGAATATGCATATTATGAACAAGATGAATCTAAATCCGAACCCTGTGTTTTATACTCACGAATGCATTTGGTGGATTGCACATCTGGTGATTTGTAATTTTCTGGAATTCGTAATGTGGACACGTCATCTGTTGGATCCGTCCGTTAGTTAGTTAGTTTGACATATTTTTGGGAATGAGAAAAATTGTCCTTGTTTTACTAATTTGAATCTAATGTAGATCTAATCTGCAAGGTTAATAACCGCATTAGTTTTGTTTTTACAGTTTGTAATATGCTTATATTTTTTTTTGTTTCCAGTAATAAGAAAATTAATTGGAGGATCTTTGTCGTTAGGCAAATGTTGTTTCGTGTGTATTGTCTATTGTGCATAGATATTTAAAAAAATCAGCTATATTTGTTTTATGAAATAGAAATTGGTTAGTTCAGCCTTAGAAATTACTCGGTATGTACTTGTAGGTTAATAATGTACACAAACAAAGTACATAATCCAAAAGTAAATTTCAACAAAACAGTTTATTTCAGTTTGAACAAAACAATACAAGTTTCTTAGTCATTAACCTATCCTAAATATCCTTAACTTATCTTGCATGTCTACAAATCAAAAATGTTCAAATTATCAATCACATCACCAATGCCCAAATCTTCATCTAGAACTCCAAGGTTTTGCAAAATCAACATGGCCTGCCTAGCACTATTCACAAAAGCTGGCACAGCTGTAGCAATACCGGACGCATTGAAATTCGAAGTATTTAGATTTAATAAGCTTGTGAATGGCTCCACAAATCGAGCTTCTCGGTTTTTCACATACGGTCTATACTTAGTAATTTCCTCTAACAACTTATTCTCATACACTTCCATTTCATCATCCTCATTCAAGTAGAGTGCCGAATTCTTTGCAGGGACTATAGTAGGTCTCCCCCTGATCTTGTATTTACTCATGCTGCCGCCCCCATATCCCGTTACGGGGGCTTGAGTGGCTGCTTCAGTGACCACTACTGGGGCACTTGTCTCAGTCACCACTATTTCCGCTTCTGTTTTCACTTCAGGAGTAGTCTCAGTAGTAGTTCGGGGTCTTCTGCTCCTCCTTCGAACTCGCTGTGTGGTCGGTCTAGGTGTCGTTCGAAAAAATGGTGGGAAAGTGGGCAAACGGGACTGACCTGAGAGTATGTTGGTAAGGCTCATAAGTTGAGCCCGAATGAGACCCGGCACTAATCCTACAGTTTGATCTGCAACACTTGTGATGTTAATATTCCCGGAGAAAATCGCTCCCAATATTTGGGCCACCTATATGCACATTAACCCGTGTTGAAAACAGAAATATCAGGAACAGTTGTTCATATGGGCTTTTTGTCTTACCTGGGGGATTACTGTGGGATCAGGGGTGACGACGTCATCATCATCGTCGTAATCAAATTGTCTGCTTTGTCTGTATTCTGTAGCTGCAATGGTGCATAACATCTGCAAATATGTGTTAAAACAAGTAATGTTGAGATCGAGGGAGATCGAGTGCATTAGTTACATATTTAGGTTGTCAAAACTTACTTCCATTAGTTTGGTTTCCACAGATTTTGCGAGGTCAAGTCTAACTTCATCAGTCATTCCTTGCTCTTCTGGGGTGAATTGGATAACTTCCTCGGTAATTTTGCTGTCGAATACAGATGCTTTACTCTGAAAAGTAGTTAAAAATATATTTTGTAAAAGGTTGGCTATTTCCCAACAGCGTTGTATGATTTTTTACCTGGGAAATAGAAATAAGCATCACAGTGAATGCTAAGAGCGAAACCCGGAACCAATTTGAAGCCATGTTGGACTCAATTGGTTCAACAATGGTGAATGCGATATTCTAACTGCCTAGAAACAAGTGCGTTTTTCAAGAAGACGAGTCACGGAATAAAACCATTACTTATACATTCGAAGTATTTTATATGGACTTCAATTGTTTGATAGAGGGAGATGAAGGGTTTCTAACTAGCTAACTGTATACTAGTCCATCGTGAGTAGAATATGTTCCAGTATAATAAATTCATCCATTCATACATACAACTGGCCATGTATCTCTGCATATTCACAATAAAATCTCGCTCACAAAATGTATGCCACGGTCATTCAACCCATATTGCCTGGTTTATATGAAATCGTATCATCCTAAATTATCAATGCAATTAACCCAGAGAAAATTACTGGATACAATAATACAGTTTAATTTTGAGTCAATCAGCGATTACAAAAAAAATTCTACTTTTTCACGTCACACGCATTACAATCTTTTGACAACTATCTGACGCTTAAAATTCTTGAAATTATAAGGAGTTCCAATTCTCCTGGGAGTTTGCTGAATTATCTCCGATTCCCTTTGCTTTTCACCAGGACTTAAGGGCCTTTCAAAATTAATGTGGACAATCGAAGTGGGAGGTGGACTTGGAATATTTGGTGGCTCTTTGTATTCCTCCAATTCCGTGGTCTTCTCAAATTGGCGACACGGCTCCTCCTCTTTTGCTGGTGATGATCCAGCAGCACATTCATTGTTTTTAACATGTGGCGAGTTAGTGACCAATCGTGTTTTTCGCACCGGCACTCTCTTCACAATCAAAGGGAGAGGTTTAAACGTAACCCTTTTCCTCCTTGCCGGAGCTTTTTCTTCTTCAAGAATGGGTGCTAAACGAGTGTTAGTAGTAGTTCTGGAATTCCAAGTAGTTCGCTCTGATTTATTTGGGAAAAGGGGTGGAGAAACAATTGGTTTTTTGGACATAGCCAACCGATTACAATAGTGACGTTGGGACATAGCCCTGGCACGCTGTTGTTGTGCTATAGCTGCGGGGGAAAGGTGAACTTTTGCTGGTGTACGTGGTCGATTGGGATCCCTTCGTAGTGGCCGATGTGGAGTTGGTACAGGCAAATTTTGTAGCATCATATCGATCTTATCTGGTCTGGATTCTATTGCGCCAGTGAACTGTAAAAAATTGGGTTTACGTTTTTTTCTCACTATTTTCTCGACATGCCCCAAATCCAAACAATATACTCTTGCTTGGATTTAAGGTGGTATTTTTTTTCAGTACTAATTAATATGCATCTTTTACAAACCTTATCCAAAAAGGTAGTAATCCGATCTCCTAACTTGCTCATCTCCTCATTACTTGATTCGTCAACTACAGTTGGTTTCAAAACATCCTTTTCTCCGCAAAATTTAAAGGAAGTATCCCCTTGTTCTGCCATATCAGCGCCATCTTCAGCCTCTGATTTGCTGCACAACATTTCCAGGTCGGGACTGGAATGAGACCAAGCAATCATAGAGACATTGCTTGGAGAACCATTCAATTCCGTTTGAGTGCACAATTCTGGAGGAACTGGAAGCCACTGGGTTTGAGAATCCAGTGTGAAGCTAGTTTCACTCGATGTGGCATGAAGGAGCTGAACGTTAGATCGAATATCAGTTGTCGATCTGCTGTAAGGATTCCATGTTGGGTCATTCAATCGAAATCGGATTCCAGTCGAGACCGTAGTATCAAAAATCGGGGCTGATTCCTCTTGTTCGGGATTATTACCCGTGGGCTTCAAAAGACTTCCATGCTGAGAAATAATGTCACCAACTCTGCTTTGTAGCGCGGGGAACTTTAAATTCAAAGGTTCAACTCCTTCGCCGTAAAAGTAAGCATAAGCACAGGCTGTGATCTCGTAATCTAATGAGCACAGCCAGTCCCAAAGCACAGCAGAACGAATTATTCCTGGCAATCGTTTTGTATTGTAACCTTTGATTTTAATATCTCGAGGAATTTTATTGATTGGTTCATCGTCAGAATCATATTCGGTTGATTCTCCTGAACATTCGTAGTCTCTTATTTGTTTAATTTTCTCAGATGCTGGCTTTTTTGGTGTCTCACGAGGTTCATAGTACGGACCTCTTTTCAGAACGAAACCGTATTCCTTTATGAAGTATTTGTCTTCTCTTTCTTTCACGGCTTTCAACATATCTACGGGATAGGAAATTTGATTCCTGTGGGAAAAGTTCGTTAAGCTATTTTTATAATTCTTCTGCCATTAATTAGATTGTAATGATTTTATTTGCTTAGACAAGCGTAACTTGCCTTTTTTTCTCCATCGTCCTTTCAACAAAAAATGGACCGTCAAATTTAGTCGGCAGAATAACCTTTCTCCCCTTTTGATAGTCACACCCAAATCCGGGCTTCACCTTTAAAATGTGTTTTCGAATGTATTCCGAACTTAAAGGTTGATGTGGTCTTGTGTTGATCACTGAGAACTCCATATTGCCCACAAAATCCAAATCCAAGACATGTTTTTGGTCGAATTTCAGTTCTGGACCAATGAATTTGTTCCCTAAAAGATTTTCTCGTACAACTCCACATTGCGAAGGTGTCGGCCCATGTACTTTGGTTCCTGGTGGCAAAGGACTCCCTTTGGGTAGCATGGTGAACGGGAATGAATTCAAAAGATTTCTTCCTTTCTCTTTGAGCGTTCTGTAGGCCTCTTCAAAAGAATTGTTTGGTTCCTTTGGCTTCTCAGGCTCTGATTTTGATGGAATTTTTTCCTCTTCTGGCAAAACTGTAGGCACAAGTGTTTCTAAACTTGGATTTTCCTCAATGTTCAGATTAGGCTCTCCTGGTGTCCATGGAGGCCTTCCAGTCGCTGGAGTAAGGTTCGGTTCTTCCAATTCTGAAGATTCATAGCCTTCGTTGAGGCGTCCTTTAGGACGCTGCTTGGAACTATTCGACTTTAGAATTTGTTCCGTAGAGATTGGCTTGGATTTTGGACGGGCTATTTCGTTATCTTCTCTTTTACGTTCAGAAGGTATCGATTTCAGTCTACGTGTTTGCGATTTCGCTTTTTCCCCATGAGCCCTTGGTTGTGCTTTTTTCACACCTACTTTGAGGTCTTCAACAATTACTCGAGGCATTCTTGGCATTGCTTCCATGATTTAACTAATAATTTGGATTAATATTGCTTCGTAGTAGCAACCACTTTAAAATTTTGAATTTGAAATCAATTAAATGAAGAGTATTAAAACTAGGAGTGCTGACCGAATGAGACACAAAAGTTTAGTGATCATTGTTTGGAATTCACGGGAGCAGTATATGCGGAAAATAATAACAAGCCACCTTGACAACACAGAAATGCCAACCAACAAAGCGTATCCATTTTTATTCATTTATATTTGTGATGCTAAAAGACGCAGCTCAACAAAAAGTGCATCATCAAATTATTACATATTATTACTCTACACTGAAAAATTCTACTCGCACATAATATGTGCTTTCAACTTTGTACTTTACAATACTAATGATGGTACAAATACATGGAAGAGAAGCTAAATGTAAAGTTTTAAGCAAAAATTAAATCCACGAGTATCCATGTTAACATTATCACTGACCATTTATACCAGATTGGGGACTCAAACTTCGGACAAAATTTGCTACCATATTGTTCAGACTATGAAATTGGGTGTTTCATTCTAATCTCATAAGTGAGCTATATATTAGGCTGAAGAACAAAGCCGATAGTTTGTTGATAATCTATTTTTCATCGTAAAACGAGTTACGGTTCATGTTTTAGCCAAAGCAATTTCTCATTTTTAGGCTGGCCCCATTTTCTCTTAAAACCAGGGGTGCTTTCTCCATTTGCATGTATACATCTGGTCAATTCGAGTCTCAAATTTTCAAACTTCAAACTCAAGTTAGAAATTCAGCGGCAGGTTTATTTTACGGTCACTATAAAGTAATTTGTATCAACCAAATCAAGATTGAAATCCCAATGTTTCTTAAACAGTAGACACACATCACTTATTCAGTATGCAGACTACGTTTCCGTAGATCTATATACTGAACCAGAGTGAAGTGTGTCTTGTTAAAAAAATATCATAGATTTCAATCCCGAGTTAATTATTACACTCTTCCAAGTAAGCAGCATAATAAACCCTTCGATTGAATTAATGACATGAGCAAAAATCGGAGAATTAAAGATTTGATTTGACCAAAGGAGAGTATCGGAATTACATTGCAAAAAAAAAATTGAGTTGAAACTTTTTTTTTGCAACGCTTAAAATATTGCATCGAATGGCTATTTCAGTTTTTTAGGAAAAAATCTAAGTTAACTCCGTGAGGGAGGGAAAATTAAAAATGCAATGCATTGGGAAGATAGGGAAATGACTAATTTCCAAATAAAATTTTCGGAATATTTATCATTGATTTTTCAACTGAAACTAGTACCAGTGAAAAGAGAAAGATTCGGAAAATAGTTTAAAAGTAAAAGGCTAAGGTTTCACTCCCCATCTGGAGAACTTTAGGGTTTGGAAAACGGGGGAATTTTATTTTACGATATAAATGACTAATTAACACGAGAAAAATTCCCCCTTTTTCAAAACCCCATAAGTTCCCCAGATGGAGTGTGAAACCTTAACCATTTGCCTTTAAAATATTTTCCAAATCTTCCTCTTTCCATTGGTACTGGTACTAGTTTTAGTTAAAAAAAACAATGATAGGTACTCCAAAAATTTCATTTGAAAATTGGTCATTCCCTTATCTTCCCAATGCATTGAATTTTTAATTTTCCCCCTCACGGAGTTAACTCAGATTTTTTTCAAAAACTGGAATAGCCATTCGATGCAAAATTTTAAGCGCTACAAAAAAGTGGTTTCAACTCAAATTTTTTTCGGCAATGTAATTCCGATACCCCTCTTTAACATGCAAAACGAGACAAGTTCACAGGGAAGAGAAAACATTTGTTTTTGGAAGGCAAAACCATGTTTTAAAAAGTTGGCACACCCCAATAATACAAATAGTAAACATGACGGAGGAAGACTAACTAGAACAAGTTTGAACCGAAGAAACTTCAACTAATGTAGAAATGTGTAATGTCTAGATTTACAATGATTCAGCCTTTATCTTGTCTTGATGGAGCAATATTTATCAGGCGTGTCCAGCAAATGTTTTCACAAAAAATTTGTACACGATGATATACTAAAACTACTGACGCAAAACTTTACAGGACTGATTCACCAAAATCCAGAGCTTCTTCCACCTGGTGGATGTCGAATTCTTACGGTGGTTCTTTGCTCCACCGCTATGGAAAACAGAAATCAGATAGTATAAGAATCACAATACACATGAAAATGTAAGCAAATTTCAGACAGAAAAAGATAGGCGCAAAAAATTAAGCATAAAAGGACTGTATCAGCTTAACATTGAAAAAAAAGTTTTAAACTGCAACGGCCATTTTGTAGAGCATAAAAAGCTGTATAGGAATCTGCTTTGAATTTTTGAAAAATCGGCTATACGGCAGGCGTAGCCGCCGCGGTTTGAAAAACAATATAC
>Ga0210040_10003636_pt1 | contig 20733 bp, 32 predicted proteins | sample CryGeyCG12114_NA_FD_185462 | JGI IMG/M metagenome (GOLD analysis project Ga0210040, IMG submission 185462) | Groundwater microbial communities from aquifer - Crystal Geyser CG19_WC_8/21/14_NA (SPAdes) (version 2) | ecosystem: Environmental > Aquatic > Deep subsurface > Groundwater | place: USA... | reverse complement strand
TTGCAGTTATTGCAGTAATTGCAGGACTTTTTTCAGTGACGCTTTGCACCACAAATACAACATACTACATCTACATCATGCATAGTGTGCAGAAATTATCTGTACCGTTCACAAAAGGATTTCAAACCTTCCGAATGCATAAAGATAAGAGTTTAAGTCAGTAAATTGTCTGCAAATATTTGACATATTAAGTAATTTCTCATTTATCGTTCTTTCCGAGACAGAAGAAGGAGATAAGGACAGCATTGAAGGATGAAATATTGAATCACTATAACTTTGGCTTGTTGTTCGCATTTAGTTGTTGCATATGCTCGTTTGAGTTTGAATTCCCCTTTGATAAATCAGGATGGCAGAATTTAAACCATTTCTTGACATTGTTGAAAGCGTAAACCCAAAACTGAAAATTCGCTTTGACAAAGTTCAGACAGAAAACTTTGTATTTCGGATTTTTACTAAATTCGCTCCTATTAGTTTGATTGTATGTTGTGGATTGGTAACTTTGCAAAAGTTGATAGGTAAGTTCTGAAAATATCTTCAAAGAGCATTGTACTTCCGATTTCGAAAACTAAATTAATCCTCTCACAGGAGAACATATACGATGTCTACTTCCGCCCAAGGAGGATATGCGAGAAGAAGCGTTGAACAACTATTGTTTCATTATGGGAACGTACACATTGCCCGGGTTGTAAGTAATATATATTCAGACATTGGATGCAAAATCTCAGGAACTATTAAACTATTAATCAAATCACAAAATCTTTATTCCCAGGTTCAGAACACAAGTAGGAACAGATACAGCTCATTTCGGTGTTGGTCCATGGGATGGAGACACTAGCAAACAAAAGTACCATTATTATTACCAGTGGGTCCCATTTGCTTTGTTTTTCCAAGCCTTGTCATTCTTTGTCCCACACATGTTGTGGAAAATGATTGAAAACAATAAAATCAAGACATACTGCACTATGGAAATCGCCGAAAATGTTAACCTGAAGGTAATTCCACCTACAAAGTTTCCAAACCTAATCTTCTGACATTCTTTGAATCTAAATAAGTAATTTCGTTTATACTTGATACAGTCCAAAGATCGATACATGGTCGACTTTTCCGAAACCGAAGTCGAAAAGAAAAAAATGGAAACATTTCGCAAAGCGGCAGCTTACTATGTACAGAGCAGGAATTACAATTTAGTTTACTCTACCGGCTATATAATTTGTGAATTCCTCAATTTGGTCATCGTCGTATTGAACTGGCACTTTACAAATGCGTTTTTGAGTCAACAATTCACCACTTATGGATCCAATGTACTCAAAGATTACCGCAGAGATGAAGATCACAAATTGAATCCAATGGACGTTGTTTTCCCAAAAGTTGCCAAATGTGATTTCCACAAATATGGTCCTTCTGGATCGCTCATGCGATATGACATTATGTGTGTTTTGGCGTTGAATATCATCAATGAGAAAATATATGTATACTTGTGGTAAGGAACGGATTTTTTTTATTGTTTCAGCTTGCTGAATAGTACGCTTGCTTATCTGTGATGATTGAATATGTTTTCGTTGTCTAATTTTGACAGGTTTTTGTTCATCATTTTAATGATTCTTGGGTCATTAGCAATTTTGTACCGACTAGCCCTCGTTATGTCCGCTCCTGCTAGGGGTGCAATGATACGCAGAAAAACAAAAAACTTGCGGATTGACCAGGATGTAAATCATGTTCTGACCGGTTTGAGTTACCAGGATTGGTTTGTTTTGGATATGTTGGGCTATAATTTGAATAAAATTAGTTTTAAAGATTTTATTCAAAGTATTGATGAGAGTTTATGTGAAGACGAAAGAAGTAGAAGAATTTCAGCCAGCTCGAGTCCCCCACCAGGATACAACGGCAAAGACTAGATCAGAAAGATGGGCAAGAAAAAGGAGACCCAATTTATTAAAGATTAGAGGAGCATGCTAAAAAATGTTTTTAGTAAGTTATAAATGGCAGGTGAGTTTTATGTGAAAATAAGTGCAAAATAAAAAGTGTTTTGTATTGCATGCTGCTCGATGACTGTGATTTTTCATTTGCATGCACGGCGATGTTTTTTTATTGGTCATGCTAAATATACGCAACGCATCATTGAAGTACAAATAAAGATATCTCAACTCCCAACCTAATTAACCGCGTTTCTTATGATTTCATCCTTCAAAGGTTTATCTTTAGTCTCTGTTAATAAAATTGACATCAAAGCTCCTATAATGGCTACTCCCGCTAAAATAAAGATGGGAATGGAAGGCCACTCTGTAAAATAAAAGACACAATACATAAAGTGGTTACTCAAAAGCTAGGACCATTTCCATTGCATTAACTACACATCTACAGTTTTTATTGACTTTAACGTCAGTCCTCAGTCATAAAGAAATACACTACATTCAACTCTGTAAATGTGGAAACACAAGCGCCAAAAGTTAGGATCATTTTGACAATTTCAGTTGAAAACATATAGCAGAAGGGCGGTCAATTATAGGGAATTATGTTTCCTACTGTTTGTGCCTAAAAACTACGAAATGTTTAGAGGCAAAGGGATTTATCATGTCGTAGCGAATGTTTATTAAACTTGGCGTCCAAGGGCTGTCGATCGTCGTGAAGATAGAAAATTTTTGGAATTGTGTCTATAATGCAATGGTCAGGTTACCTAAAAACTATATTTTACTCATATGCAACGATTTATTGGTCGCTCACTTGATCCTAAATACGCCAATTGTGGAGCCACAATTGCACTAGCTCCTGATGCAGCAATCCCATTCAATCCTAGCCCCATTGTGCGAACTGAAGTTGGATACGATTCACCAGTTATAGAACGTACTGCAGATCTGGCGCCTCCTGCAGTGAATTTTGCGATGAGTAGCATTACCAAAGTGACCCAAGTAGCTGTATATGCAGAAAAATGAAGGCCTTCTGAGATTTCCGTAAGCACAGTGAATAAAGCTAGGGCAAAAAGGATGATTGCAGTGGACCACATGTATACTTTTAGTGCTGGTTTTCGTCCAAGTCTATAGTTAGTTATTTCAAATTGTTTTAAAATCAAGTTTATTGGAGTACCAAACTAACAAAGCAATTAAGTTTTAAAAAATTACGAGTTGCACGCAAAAAATGCTGCAGGGTATGCAAGGGCATCAGCTATTCCCAAAAGCATCACGTTTATGTACGGGTTGCCCCCAATATTTTTCATATCGTATCCGATACCGAAGAAAATTATCGCCCATGAGCTCCAAATAGTAAGCAAAGAAAGCGTGAGAATACGGAGATCTTTGTTTCGGAAAAAATCAAGAAAAGACATTTTTATCACTTTGCTAGAATCGGTTTCATTGATTTCCAGACTGGCGACGTTTTTCAAAACGCATATATCTACGTTTTCGGTTTTGTTTATTTTTGCAATAAGTTGGAGGACTTCATAAGTTTCTTCTAGTTTATGATTTCTCATCAACCATCTTGGACTTTCGGGTATAAATCTACGCATGGATAGAAAAACATGGTGAAAATTTTGGCTTTACAACTTGAAAAAAAACTAAAAAACTTTCACAAAAAAGGATCAAATCTACTTCACCTATTTATGTAAATCAATACTACATCACAAAACATTGATTACATAGCATAATTTCCATTTATGACTTAAACGACAGATTCAAAAATGCACAGGGCGACAGGGCAAAAATTAATTAAAAAAATTTCTTACGGGAATATGATACAAATAAGACCAAATGGTACAGAAGCAGCCCACAATATATTTCTCCAAGAAGACTGAAACGTGTATCCCAAAAAAGCCAAGAGCATAACTCCTTCTCCCACAGGTGAAAGGCAACTATTGAGTGCACGCCATTTTGGAGTCATAAATTCAATTGGGTATACTCCCGTGATCCCAAAGCAGCCTATTCCATACATTCAGTCAAAAACATCAGGTTTGTAAAAACTCGCAATACTTTTAGGTTGCAAATTAACCTGCAAAACCTGCTCCAGCTAAGAAACGTGCCACCCCATATACGTAAGGATTTGGTGCTATGGCTGATACAACTGTTGAGCCCCACATTGATAAAATTACAATGAGAAATACTTTTCGTCTTCCATACCTGAAAAGAATGTTAGATTGTTGAAATTGAAATATTTTTAATGTTGTGCTTAGCCAATTAAGCTGGAAATTATTTACTGACCAATCTGACGCCATCGACGCACTGAAATTTCCAAATACCATGCCGCTCATTTGCAAAAAGGTTAGAAAATCAGGCACCCACACATTTTTGCAAAGTAGATTCCACTAAATCAAAATGTGAATTAACAAGTTAATTAGGACAAGTTTGTCCAGTGAAATTTATGAATTGAATAGCAAACTGTGCTTGATTATCTATCATACCTCTGATACTAAACTTGGTGGAAATGCAACCATAGTTGAATTGCATTTGTATTCACAAACATATTCAATTGGAATGCTTAAATTTTCACAATGCCATGTACGGGGTTTGGCTCCTATTGAATAATTTTTTAAACATGATGAAATATTTTTAGAGGAATAACATGAAAACTTTACGGAATAACTCAGCGTTTGATTTTTTTTTCTCACCGACAAATATTGGAACAAATGCTACCATTGCTGCTGGCATTTCTAGGATCAAAATGAAGAACAGAAAAAAGGCTTGAAATCTTCCAAAACCTCCTAGACGTTCTAATATATCTTCAAAACTAGCAGGGTTTCCATTGTAATCTTTTAAGCTTTCAATTTTCTTGTCAACCATTTTTTATCAAAACTTTTGGAAGAGTTGAGAGTGCACAGTTTAAAATTCCTACTACATTGACTTATTAACTGCATGTCAATTATTGTTATTAGAATGAGTATTTTTTATTACTTTGTTAGATTAAAATATCAATGGAAGTTTTCACTGTCAATAAAGCGATTGACAAAATATAGTTTTTTATGCTTGCACGCATACATCACGGTGCATTTGCTCCAAAATGCGTCTTTGAATCCAAATTTGAAGCAAAAATGTTTCAAACAGCATTCCAGAATGTAGAAAAACTATCCTAAAGCTTTATTAAAAGGAAAATTTTATTCTGAAGTAGTATTCACGGACACGCATTGAAATTGATATCTCAGCTTGAAATAGAACACAACTCACAAATTGAACAAATCTGGAATAATCTGGTTTTTCAATTTCAAATATCATTTACTTTGACTTTTTAACTGGATTTACCAATTTATTTAGAGCTTTAACTAAATTGATGCAATACTCACAACTTGTCAGCTCACTCATAGTTGCATTAATGTGTAGTATTATACTAATTATACTACTATACTATACTATACACAGATTTATTTGGAGCTCCAAGTCTCATATTTCGAAATCTAATCAAAGCGGACATCATTTATTAGTCCGCTGCAGGGAATTGAGAGAAGAAAAAATTGAGGTTTCAGGTTTCATTCAACTTACAAATCGAAGGCTGAATTGAAAGCGTCCTCTGTTGTACTGATGCTACTAAACGCTGAGAAGCCATTTTATTTTACGTCACTAAAATAAAACGGAAAACCAATGGATTGGGAAAATCCATCGAGTAAAAACCGCTGCATTTGTATCCTACAGGGAAACCGCGAAGCTGTTTGATAGTGGATGTGAATAAATGTGACAATGGAAATCAATGGAATAAGTTTACTTGTTTTCATTTTTTTTTCTAATAGTGTTTTGATGAATTAAGTGTAATTTGATCGATCCTCTGCTGTTTGTAGCAAAGTGTCCTACTCAATAGCTATTGAATTTATTAGTAGCTCATGGATGCATTGATTTGTACTGCTAAGGTTGATTCAAGTCGACGTGAGGAGTTAAGAAAACGGAAATCTTCACCGACGCTTCAAGTTAACCTTAACTAAGGTACCTTCATATTTATTCCCGGCAGTTTGTATTGACCTTGCATCTCTAATTACTCATATACTGATTCCTTGATTACAACTCGAAAAATTATAGCTCACAGACGGATTTAAAATGAGTTTAAAGCGGAAGAGAGTGACCGATGAACTCGAAGTAGTATGCCTCGATTCGGACTCGGATGAAGAAAATACTGTCAAGAAAACGAAGTCTTATAGCGACGGTGTGGTCAAGAATCCTAATGCTCTTCAGACAAATACGAATAATTCAGTTCCAGTAGCCTTACTTTCAGATGCAATTCCAGGTCCTTCATGTCAATATGATTATGCCCTGGAGAAAAATGTGTCTGGCAAATCCTCAAATCCAGCATCTGCTTCTATTTCAAAAGTGGCAGTCATGTCCATGATATCTTTTGAACAACAAGAACAAGCAACCAATAAGGCTAGGGAAATGAGATGTGCTATTGTAAGTGCGATTCATGCTCTTTTATTGGATCTTGCCAATTGCTTAGTGGAGAGTTTGACTCCATCAGATATCGAGGTAAGCTATGAAAAGGAGAGGATTTTGGATTGGCTATTCAGGCATCAAAACTTTGGATTTAGAGTTATATAAACCAGCAGTGGAAGTGGGAAAAAGGGACTAAATTAATTATTTGGTTTCAGGTTTTTATACAAGATCTCTGGAACTGTTTTAACCAATTTCCATACGTTTTTGCGTCTGTAAAGAGTCCGATGCGTCCACAGGTTGACTTGAGCTCTTCCGATGAAATACACGGTATTATGATTCATGAATCATGAAGATATTTTTTGTGGCAATAATTACATTCCATAATCAATATGCACTTTTTTGAAGATAATGATTCACTTTGGTTTTTTATTTTACAGCTTTTGCTTCCTGGTGGTTTATCGGACTTACGTCCTTCTTCTGCCTTCCAAATTTGCGAGCATTTTCTCCAGATATTAAAAAACTTTTGAAAACCTTAGTTTATTCACTATTAGAAGGGAACCCTCTTGTGTTTGATAAACTTATGCCCCTTTTATTCGATATGTTATACAATATAACAATTCCAGAAAAAGGAAAGCGGTGTTTGAAAGTTCACTTAAATTATAGTCTTCCGAATGGTTCGGATGATAAGATGATTAGTTTGAACTTAAGTTATAATATCTCAAAGAAAAATGAGAGATGCGGAGTAGATATTCTTGAGGTGAGAAAAACCTTTTTTGTTGTATTTCCTTTGCTTGTGGGTTTGGTTTACCTTTTCAAATATCTTGTTTCAGATTCTTTCACCTGCCATCCCTAGACTTGTACATTTCAAGTTTAGAGAGCGACAAATGTATGTGAAACTTTTAAGTAGACTTTGGATGCGATTAAAGCCAGAAGGAAAGTTAGCTATTTTGAAATCTTCTGGAATATCTGCTTTAACATGCACGGATGAGATAGTAGTAAGTTATATTGCTGTGCTCTATTAATAATTACCTGAACAGTCTGAATAGATTTTTGTTACTAAACAATTTTTTCGTTGTTTTATATAGTTGGTCGATATCACGAGAAATTGGTTCACGAATCTAAATCATGTGGACATTTCTCATGTTGCGTCAGTTCAGCTGTCTCTGAGCAAACTTTTTTTTGAGTTGCAAAAAATGCATATCAACTACAATCATAACTTTGCAACCTCTTTGTACCTTGAGATCTGCTTAAATCTTCCTGATGTGGCCTTATGTTCTCCTGTATTTACGAAACTTCCCATTGGTGAATACTTTTCCCAGTCTATTCTTATCTGTATTCAAGTTTCTAAAAATTAGACTTACGTTTTTTTTCAAATTATTTTAACCACAGAGATTCAAGACCACATCAAATGCTCTTTGCAAAAACCATTGCTTTGTGAGCATTCCAAAGAATATAATGTAATGCAAGTCAAGAAAATAGTCATTGCGAAGAAATGTCTTACTGATAAGGTATATTTTTAAAGTTTTGAAATTATACAGTACAGACAGTATATCATTGCACATTAAAGCTTCACGAAGAAAATAATTGCACGTTTTTAGGAATATCTTCCATTTGCGGAACACATATTATACGAGGATTTAAAAAAATATGTTCTGGTGAAGAAGTTACATACGTCCTCTCAAAGTGGGACAAACGAAATATTAGATTTCCGTTTCATCTCTACCGTGTGGGCCAAGCTTATTGAAAAATTTGATATTCCAAATCTGGATTTAACTGTTTGTAATACATTGAAGCGATTGATAGAATTGAAATCATTGATAAAAATGGCATCAGATGTCAAAGTTCGTGTGAAAAATGAGTTCGCAAAATCTTTCCCGTTTATTCGCTTTATTGGTGTGGATAATCTGGAAGTTATAACGGATGAATCCATTTCGTGTATCTCAAGACTTCACAGGTACAGAATTTGGTTCTTCAAATTGAAATTATACTCACAGATCTGTCTATGTATCTAACATTGTACTGGTCTACACTTTCAGCTCGGATACAATTTTGGCATCAGATATAGTTTGCGCCTTATTTGACGTAATTCAACAATGTGATTCTAGCAAAATGTGCAGTATTCCTATGAAAGATGCAGCCCCTGTTATTTACAAATGGTGTCTTTTAACTGCTTTTGTATGGAATGTACCAGATAAATATTTTGCCTTGCAAACATCTAAAGAAGATAATGAAGTTTTCAAACTTAAACACTTGTTAGATTCACCTGATTTCAAATGTATAAAATTTGAAAATATTATGCTTGTAACATTATACGCGTGCTGAGGGATTCTGAATGCCTAATCGTTTAATTTTTTAGGCGACGAACGAACGATGCACAAGTCGATCAAAACGCTTACTGTGGGAATTTTTATTCCTTTCTACCAAATTGTTCAATCTGCATTGACGTCAGTGTTTGAAGAAAGTGTAAAAAATTCTCATCTGTTGATTCCATTGCTAGAAATTTTTGGAGATTTCAATGCTTCCATATTATTGATCAGTGAGTGCAATGTTTAAAATTCTGTATCTTTAGTTCTACTAACGAACTAAACTATGTGTACTATTCTCTTCATTTTTTTTCAGCGTGGCCACGAACCATATCTTTTGTTACGAAAGTCGTAATAGAAGAATCTTTATGGGTGGAAAATCCACAAATTAGAAATTCATTGGCTAAAGCTATCCTTAGCTTGCCATGCATTTATGTGCATCACGAAAGTACAGATCATCAATCTGGAAAAAATGTGACTGCCAATTCATTGATTCAGTTTAATCATTGTTCTTCATGTTTCCCCCACCGGCTGAACGATAGGGATGCAACATTAGCTGGAATGCTTGTGCATGAAATTCCTGAAAATGTGATAGTAAGGATTTTACGGGTTGCTTTACCGTTGCTGAAAAGTTCATTTTCCAGGGTAGGTTATAATTTTCTTCACATTCGTTGTTATTGCTTAAAAAATTTCGACTTGACTACATGCTTGTATTTTTCTTCTATTCAGGAAAAAATGGAGCTTGTGAACCTAATTGCTGTATTGTCAAATCACACATTTTCCAGTCAAGTGTCCACAGATTTATTTGTAGCGTATGTGACCATATTGCCAGATTGTCCACTGCCTGTATGTAAAGCAATTATGAAAAGCTTTGGAAAAATCATCAAGGAAAAAGAGCAAAGTCAAAGTGCAATGGAAGGCTGGAGTGGGAAAGTTCTAGAGAGCTGGAAGTCCGATTGGAATGAAGTGATTCAAATGGTTTTTCAAATATTTCAAGATGCAATTCTCAAAGAGGAGAATTATTCTAAACGAGTGGAGATCACTGTCAAAATTCTAGCTTCTCTTGTTGACTTGATAACGTAGGTTTGCAGTTTAGTTTTTGTGTGGTAGGTAGGAAGCATGCTGGTGGCTCTTATTCGTATTCAATTTTTTAACTCAGGATTTCTGATTTGGCCCTCACCGTGGAAGTTATAAAATTATGCTGTCACGTGCTTGCCATTTTTGAAGTAGACAATATAAATATCATGTGCCAACACCTTGTTCGATCTTTGGCTCAAGTTCATGGTTGTCGATCATATGAGCTAATGACTAGATTACGCTATGAAATCGCCGAGGTATGGAAATACAAATTCTCATCGCTTCTGTTGAGATTTACTATGTAGTTTGGTTTAATGGTTGGTTTTTCTTCTTCTAGGAAATTTTAAACGTAACGGAATCCAATTTCTTACTACATTTGAACTCTGTCACCCAGGATAGCGAGCAGGATGACTGGAAAACGAAGTGTTTGGCATTTTTAAGTCGTCTCATGACAATGGGAGAGTACCGGTCTGAAAAAACGTTCAAATATTTTTACATGCCAATGTTCTTGTGCCATTTGTTGCCCAAAATTGGGGAAGATAAGAACAAAGAAGTTTTATTAATGACGATTGCAAACTTTGCTGGAAAGAAACCCTTGTATCTACTGAACGAGTGGTTTTATCAGTTTTATCCGTCTTTAGTGGTGAAGAATACACCTGAGAAAGTAGACAGCATAATTAGTCTTTTGGAGGCGAAATTTCAATTCGATCCCGTTTTCTCGGAAAGTTTACAATATCAGGTTTTGATTTTACATAAATTTTTGAAAACTTTGACGATCGTTCTAAAATCACTGATGTAACAACAATGCTTTATTTTTTGTTAGGTCACTTTTAATGAGCTCATGTGTTATTTGGAGGACCGGAAAAGAAAAGTTATTCAGGGTTTGAAGCAGCTGCACAAATGGGAAAACAAAGCCACATACGAACATAATCCCACCAAAGAAGTTACGGACGCAGAACTGGTAAAAAAAAATATTGTTGGGCTTTGTTTAATCATAGATCAGCTATTCATTCTCATCTACTGTTACTGTTTTCATTCTTTAGCAAGATTTAATCGGCAAAAGATTGATGGCGTTCTTCTTCCATATTGACACTAAAATGCATAGTAAGTTAGAAACAGTTCAGACAAAACGAAGGATTTTAAAATCATTCGCTGCGTTGCTGGGGATTATGGGCAATCGAGTGGCTAATACCAGATCAAAGGTATCTAAGATCAAAATATTGCGAAGCATTAGATTTTGTAATGGTTATATCGTTTGAATGGAGAGTGATGATAATATTTGTTTTTCTTTTGACAGATTTGTGCTGCGTTGAATTCTTTCTTCTTACTTGATGCGGGTTTCAACGGAGTTTTATTCGAAGCATGGAAAACTTTCTCTTCCAAGTAATATTACTTATTACATTATTTTTAGCCCCACTTGGATGCAATTGTTTTTGGCATGTTATTTGGAACTTTTAATCTTTATAGCCTGGAGGAGGAAATTTTCGCTCAAATGAGTACACAAATCCTATCTTCAGTAATCTTACTAGGATCCACTGCGCAAGAAGTTCAAGGATTTATTACACAATCAATTTGCAGTCGCAGAGAAGCTCTGAGTCCCTTTTTCCCTACTTTGTATTTCATTGTTGACTACACGGATGTGAAACCAGTTGTGGACGCTATTAATTCTGCTGTGACCAAACTCAAGTTAGTTAGTTCTTATCATGTATTTACCGCACCTCAATGAGTCAATCTTAAATACTAATGCGTCACCTATATCTAGAACCACTAACTGGGGGAACTATTTCGACATGCTGGTGAAAGAATCGGCTCATGAAAATTCCAATATACGTGGCCATGCCATCAAAAAGCTGCGGGAAGTTTTGAAGACTGAAGGGAGCCATGTTGAAAAATACATAGTAGATCGAGGCTACGAATCTATTCAACCGGTAATGTGCTTTTGTGTGTGTGTAAAGTGCATCTTATTTTTCCTTACTTACTTACTATACAAAACATTTTGTTTGCATAATGTTTAGCTGATCCAATCCCTTCTTGAAGGCTCAAGCAGTTCTTCTGAAACTCACAGAATCTTATGTGCCGAATGCCTGGGGTTGATAGGCGCAATCGATCCCTTTGTTTTCAAATTCGATAAATCTACTCCCTCAACAGGGGAAAATGGATCCATGTTTTTTGTAGTGGAGAAAACATTCGCACTCAAATACTTGGAGGAATTGATTCGGGAATTTATGGAAGCTACAGACACCACAGACTTCGACTATTGTGCTTTTGTCATTCAACAAGTTCTTAAGCAATATGCCATTCAAGCTAGTTTGAATGATCCAGTGTGGTCAAAATTGTCCAACACTTTCAGGACCAATATTGAATCTCTATTGACATCCAAGTATTCTGTCAAGAAACCGAAGTTGCCTTATTTAACCTGCCCCATCTACTTATCTGATTATGGAATGACTTTTGAGAGCTGGATTTCTCATTGGCTTTTGCTCATGATTTCGTATATTGACGAAAGTGAGCCGGAGGCACTAAATCTATTCAATAATAGCAAAGCGTACATTCCTAGAAGTCCTAGGGTCTCCTCATTTCTTTTACCTTATGGGGCTTGTAAGATTTCATTCATATCTCATGCCAATTTTATTCTTCATGGGAAGTGGGAAGCTGTTTTAAATACTTATATTATGAATATTTCTTGTGGTTATAGTGTATGCAATAATTTGTGGGACAAGAGAACAGAGGGAAACCATTGTGAAAGAGATCCTATTTCTTTTCGAGCGATGGATTCATCAAGATGCATTCAAAGTGAATTCCCAAGCCCTAGTATTGGCAGATAGCAAGGATATTGACCATATTGATAGGACCACGGGTGACGAAAGTGGACTGAATGCGACTGCATCCCCGAAGCAGAAAAAAGTTGAGGACGAGGAAGCCTTTTTATTCCGGAGCACACAGGCTGTATTCTCCGTCATTGATCTGCTGAGTCGTGTGGTCAAAAGTGTTCGAAGCCAGATCATATTGAAGAAGGGGATGGATGCAGCCAGAAATAGTGGAGGGATTATGAAAATTCCTTCAAGTGCATCCTCTTCTCCTTCTCCCCCTATTAGTGAGAATCAAGTGGAGAGTCTTGAATTAGTTTTGAAAAGGATTCCTAAGGTTGGTTAAAAAAATAGAATTAGGTGAGTTTTTTTTGTTCACTTGATTTCATGGTTCGTCCATATTTTACAGCTCATGATGTCTCAAGTGGCTTTCAATTGTGAAACATATACGAGGTCTTTATTTTGTTTGGAACAAGAGTTGAAAGAGAATCCTTCAAAGTTGCAAGACAATTTGGCTTATTTACAGGTAGGGAGAGAATTGAACCTTGAAATGCTCTTTTGTATGGAACGAACTTTTACTAATAATGTGCATGGTTTTTAAGAGACTCTATTTGTCTCTCGATGACATGGATTCAGTAGTAGGAATAGCTGCAGTAAGGAAAAGTGAACCTTCCATGTGTGAAGTAGTATTGGAAAATATCGCACGAGGAAAAACTGAGGTGATGAGTTCCAGATTCCTGATTGAAAATATGGGCTACAAAGACTAAATATTTTTCTGAATATTAATTGAATATTTTTTTATTTTGCAAATGTAGGACTACATGTCCAGTTTAGAACGGATGGTGAGTGACAATCCTTCGGATTTGATTGCACATGAAGGATTGGTCCAAGCATATTTGTCACTAGATGAACCCAGAAAAGCTGAAACTATCATCAAAGGATGTGTGAATCGGAAGTAAGTTTTTCAAGTTTCAGTTTGGTTTGGTGGACTTTTTGTGGACGTAGTTTAGTAATGTTTTTTAACTCATAGTCCACAGTGGGATCTTGCATTTACCAATGCGCAAGTAGAAGCCTTGTGGAAACTACAGGATTGGCCTTCATTATCCGACTTGAGTACCTCTTGGGTGGATTTCAATTCTTCTTCATCTTGGAATTGCACAGTAGTGAAAATTCTTATGGAAGTTCGAAAACAAGAATCCGCTTCTACTGTTTTTAAAATGATCAATGACACGAGAGCTAAACTTATTGTACCTTTAGCTGCACCCAGTACTGATGGCTCATCTTATAAACGAGAATATCAAAACGTGGCCCAGTAAGTTGGCTATTTCTTAAATGCTAACTTTTTGAGCAGTATGTATTATAAATTGATGATTTGGATTTCTTTTATGTAGACTTCACATTTTAAGTGAGATAGAAATGGTAGTATCATTTCTACAAAGTATAAGATGCCATGAAGGAACACTGAACATGGTGAACTGCAGTGGGAATCAAGAAAATGCAGTCAAGACTATATTGTCTATTTGGGACACACGTTTGAAAAGCGTCCAAAAGACATTGAAAATTATAGACCCGATTTTAAATGTACGTAAAACGTTAGTGGATATAATCAAGACGCAGTTTACCGGGCACCAAAGTATTTTAGATGCCCTCAACACATATTCCAGTGATTGTTGGCTATATGTGGCAAAATTGGCTAGCAAGTAAGTGAAGTAGAAGTTAACAAGAAAATATTTGGTGCAAGATGGATTGTAGATGTAGTTTTGTTTACTAATTATGCATGTTGTATGTGTTTACAGATCTGGAAATTTTAGTCGTGCCAATAATTGCCTGCTCAAAGCAAATCAAAACGTGTCTCCAAAAGTGTTTATACAAACTGCGAAAATATTTGCCAGGAAAGGGGAAAAAGAGCAAGCTATATCTATTTTAGAGCAAGGAATTTCCACCTACTTTCCCGTAGACTCGGACTTTAGGAAAAAAGATGGGAGATCTAGAAATCCAGATATGTCAAAACTTTGCTCAAAAGCATTGCTTCTCTTTGCCGTGCTCGGGGATCAACAAAAACGAGTAGATTTTGAAATGAATGTTCAAAACTACAAAAGTGCCATTGAGGCTTGCAGTACCTCAGAAAAGAATTATTTCACCTTGGGAAGTTACTATGATCGCATTTGGAGTAATGCTGAAGAGCCTAATAAGCATACGTAATGAAATTACTCATTTGATTTTGGAATGTATCTTAGTTAGTTAGTAAGAATCTCCAATGGGTTTTTATGTTCTGTAGTGACATTCAAATTGCCGTATTGAAGAACTATTGCTCATCTTTGCATTTTGGATGCAAATACGTGTACCAAAGTTTGCCTAGATTGCTCTCCATTTGGTTTGACTACGCTGCAGCAGCTCCTCCAATGTCACCAAATAGTAGAGCGTCTGCAGCAGCGGCTGCAAATATTGTTCACTCCTATGGCGTATGGAACACAACTGTGGACCAAATGAATGCATCCATTGGTGAGTTATTTTTGGGCATTGTTCATTTAGGCCTCTGATTTTTGTACTTATCTTGTTGATTGATTTTGTATTTTTAGCAAGTTTAGTAAACACCGTTCCTTCGTATGTACTGCTGACTGCATTCTCGCAATTAGTATCTCGATTATGTCATTCTGAAAAGAGAGTTTGGAATTCCCTTCGATCTATTTTGGGCTCTATTATTTCCAAGCATCCATATCAAACTTTATGGATGATGATGGCTGTGACGAAAGTGAGTAAAATTTTGTAATATTCAATTCGGTTAATTTCTATTTCACATGGTTTTGTCTTTATGTGTAATAGTCATCATACAGTGTTCGGAAATTAAGGTGTCTGGAAGTCTACAAGAGTATTGAGGACATCAATCCATTATTAAAACTTATTATTAAGGATTATACCCTTTTAGCTGAGAAATTGATTGAACTGGCGAATAAAAATGTGGACAGAGTTCCAACGGTAAGTTTACGAATATTCCGATCATCTGATAACATATAGGAATAATTTCAGAATTGGAATTTTATTCATTTCACACTTCAATGTTATTTGTAGGCAAGTATTAAGAATTTGGTGAAAACTTTACCGAAGCTACTGTCCAATCCAAAGTTTAGCAAAGTTTTAATGCCCTTCCAAGAATACCTTTTTCCAACTTTGCCGGTTTCGGGCACCGGACATTTAACTCATGATGCATATCCTTTGTAAGACTCATTAAAAAGCCACACCATGTATGGAATATGGCGTGTTGCATGTTGCAAATGATTGATACTAATTTTGTCATGTTATGTCTTGTAATTTACATTTTTCAGTGAACCAGTCTACATATCGCAAATCGAAGACCAGGTGCTCATCATGCCGTCACTTCAAAGGCCGAAAAAGATAGTTTTTCGTGGCTCCAACGGCAAACTGTACGCCATGATGTGCAAACCAAAAGATGATCTCAGGAAAGACAGTAAAGTGATGGAAGTAAACAATGTGGTGAACTGGTATTTGAAACGGACCAATGAATCCAGACAAAGACAGCTGTATGTTAGGACGTATGCTGTGGTACCTTTGAATGAAGAATGCGGTTTGTTAGAATGGGTTCCCAATTTACAAGGGTATAGGCAAGCAGTGTTGTCATTGTACAAGGAAAAGGGGATTGTAACTCCCATGCGAGATATTCGAGCTATGATGTATCGTAAGTTTTTAAAAGATAAGATGCTTGCTAATATCTGAATTTTTTAATTTTAATTGGGGTTTATTTACACGCATTTCAGAGTTGAAAGATCCACTAGAACTAAAACAAGGAGTTTTTGTTCAAAAGTTTCTTAAAAGACATCCTTCTGTGTTTAGTGAATGGTTTCTTAATAATTTTCATGATCCACAGTCATGGTAAGTTTGGATTTAGTTTTAAAAGGCGTAGAAAGTTAATTCAGTTCAACTAGATCCTATTAGATCATGAATTTAGTTCCGTATTTAATTTTCAAGGTACAATGCTCGACTTTCATATATGAGAACGGCAGCGGTAATGTCCATTGTAGGATTCATTTTAGGCCTAGGGGATCGGCACGGGGAAAATATTTTACTGGATTCAAAAACTGGGGAAGTTGTCCATGTGGATTTTAACTGTTTATTCAACAAGGTATATTAACAATTGTATATTAAATCTAAAAGTTCATTTAGAAAACCAATATCTACTGAACGTTTCAGGGGGAAACATTAGACTGGCCGGAGAGGGTTCCATTCCGTCTCACTCACAATATGATCGAAGCTATGGGTCCTTTGAAAGTCGAAGGGGTGTTCAGAAGAACTTGCGAAATCACGTTGAGTATGATTAGGGAACACAAAAGCATCTTCCTATCCGTTCTTAGACCGTTTGTTTATGATCCTTTGGTAGAATGGGGGACTCCGAAAACGAAAACTGCTGCAGGTACTACTTACGAACTTACTTTACAAATGGAACTCTTCGTGATAATATTTACGTGTAGATAGTAGACTGCCATCTTTAATTTTAATTGCTCAATCTTTGTACAGGGGAAGTTACAAATCAAAAAGCTGTGGAAAATATGAAACTCATACGCAACCGTATTAACGGAACTGCTCGGAATATGACCAAAGAAATTAATACGGCTTTGAGTGTAGAAGCTCATGTCCAGTACTTGATTGATGAGGCTACAGACTTGGTTAATTTGTGCCAAATGTATGTGGGTTGGGCTGCTTACATGTGATATATACTATTTTAGCAATGTATGATGGATAGTTAAATTTAGTTTCACATTCGTGTAAGTAGGAACCACAACTTACTCTTATAGATAGATTTTTTTTAAAAATACTTTGGTACCAACTGTATTAGTACGATTAGGAATTTCATTTTAAATATTCATTGCACTTATATCTTTTTTCGCAATTTTTAAAGGCATTTCATTTTATTGTCCCATAATCATTAAAAATATAATCACATGCGGTAATATCATGCAGGCATGGATTTAGTTAGTCGTTATGAACAAAGTTTGGTAAATTTTAATCACATAAAAGCACTTATTAAGATGATAATAAATTAGCAACTTGGAATTGGTTTTTATGTTACAAACAAACGGATATTTTACCTTAACTTTTCTTGGTCAATCATTTTACACCATTTGTGCAAAACGCAATTTTCGGCTAAAAAATCTCCACAGCCATATCAGCAGACTCAATGGATTCCCCCAGGAATCTCACAATTTCGGCATCTGATCCACTAATGTTAAGATCCTTACATAACTTTAAAGCATCCCGACTATTTTTACTTCCCTTGGTATCTTTCTTGTGGACAAGGGACTTGAGCATGAACACTGAAGACTCAATATCACAAAAAATTGTACCAATGAAACTTAAAAAACTATCATCTCCTTCTACCAGATAATTCTTGTGACACAAATTTTCCAAAGGTTTCAACCATTTCCCACTATACGAGGGACCAAGAATGGATTGCGTCTGTACATCTAACATAGTCACCAAATTCTGATCCTGGATGTCTAATAAATCTAAGGCTTTTAATCGTTCTGGAATACAAAGCCCAATCAATCGGTATTGCTGCAAATGCGACTTTATCAGAATGCCACGATGCCAACGAAGCAGTTTCCATGAACTCTGAGTACATGGGACTAATGGAATGAGCGCAGTGAGGATTTTGCTGATTTTCACTCTGTCTTTTTCATCACCGTAGATTATTAAGACACGACCCAATAGAATGGAACAGAGAAGGTGATGGGCTACTTTGCTGTAACGACGAAAAAACTTGACCACGCCGAATCCCGGTTTGCTTCTCTTTATTTCCCCGTGAGCTACGTAATCCCACCAAGATATTTTAGGAATTACTTGTTCTGAATCCTTTTGGTTTCTATTTGATTCCCCATTGAGGGAAGCTTTAGAATCAGTGAAATCGTCTTCAGAAGATGAGCTGAAAGAACTTGTACTTTTCTGGGACAAGTTGGAAGGGACAGCTTTTAAATCTGGCGTTTTTGGCAAATCGGTCCCTTCAGTTAGTTCGTCCAAGATATCAAATGAATCTGTAGCAGATTCATAGCTGCTGGATTCATGACTATGACCTTCTCCTGTTTGCTTTTGCTGTACAGAAAAGTTTAGTTAGCTATTGACAACATCGAGTATGTCGAACATTCCTATAGATAGAGAAGATACCTGTAAATTAGGGGTACTATTTTCTGAACAATCTTCATCTGATATGGGCTGAAATGAATTTGTAGATTTGTTGTCCACAATGACCGAGGGTACTACGACCGGTTCATTTTCATGAATTTTTTGCAGCGTGCAACAAATGATTTCTGCATTTTGTATCAGATCTTCCGGTACAGTTTGTTGGGGAGAACTGGAATGTTCTGTTCTTTCCTGAAGAAATAATACTTTTGATATTGTGTGGCCTGATTAATCGATATAAATTAAAAGTTTACATTCTGTAATTTTATAAGCTATCACTCACATTGAAAAAGTTAGAAGATGTACAGTGCTGCCTAAAAGAGTCCGTTAGCTCGGTCATGGTGGAAAAAAGGAGGTCCCTCGCAGGGATCTCGTAGAGTTTTAAAAGTTCCCTGATGAGATAAACCGACCCCAGTTGCCCTAGAGTCGTCAAGGGCCTTAAAGACTCACCTTTTGGTTTCAGTGGATGAATAAGAGGAAAGTTTAACACGTCTAAGCATGTAAGTTCATTTTTGTCGAGAGAAATGCTCAATCTTTGCAAAAATGGCAAAAAGGGACTTTCAGGAATCAATGGGATGTGAGTAGATAGTTCGTCAAGGGTTTGGTCATAACAAGCATCCTGCACCTGAGCACAACAAAGTACAATAATTATTAATGCATCAGTAAAACGGGAGTGCTTCATGCAAGTCAAAGCCTTATGCATGCTCACAGCAGTTTGCACAATCCTCAAGATATTTTCGATTTCCGAAAACTGATGAGCGATTTGTCCCAATGTTACAGATTCTTCTTGTATTATGCTATTTGCAGCAAGTGGAGGATAATCTCCATTGTCAAGAAAGAAAATAGGCTTGTCGGATTGAACAAGAATTTCTTGTCTATCGTCATTGGCTGCCATATCAGCTACTAAACGATCTTTACTTTCTCTCAGCTTTTCTAGATATTTTCCCAATTCTTGAATGAACCATAAACGATTTGTGTATTTGATTGTTTGAGAAATCTGCAGGTTTAGAAAAACAAACTGTGATACATCTGACAAAAGCAAGAGAGAGAGCAAGTTCTGATATACCTTTCTGAATTCGGAAATGAAGAATTCTGCATAATGATCAATCTTGACATGATCATGCGAGACGTATCCAAAGTAGAAGGGTCTGACAAAACCTCGAGCTTTCAAATCAAATAAGGTAAAGTAGTGCATGAGCACATGGACGTTTTTGAAAACATTTTTTCGGAGGACTTGAGTGTCTTCGCTTATTTGAAAATGGCCACTGCAATGTAAAATACATCATTTGCTACCAAGAGTCACTAAAAATTTTAAATTCGTACAACTTGAAGAGAAATATATTTTCCCATACACGGTATTCACTTGATAGTCAGTCGAGATCAAATGGACTGCAAGATTGTTGAGATTTATTTTCGTAGTACTGGAAATGTTTTCAGGTATAGTACAAATGGGAATCGGACCTTCCATTTCAGAAAATTCAGCCACAATAATAAAGTCTTTGTTCTCTTCGCTGGCTCCCTGTTAATACATAATTTTATAGTCATATTTAGGTTATGGTACTTATAATCTTTAAAATGCATGTGATAACGTGGCACCTGGACTAAAAATGGAACCGTAGTTTCTTTTATCACTTGAATCTCTTGGGGCAATGGTGCCCACGAATTATTTTCGTCGAGTCCATTGAGGTAATTGTTGAGTTCTGATTGAGTTGACATTTTATAGAAGGAAGCCCAAAAGCTACTTCATTTCTACATACTACAGTCCATTGAAAAAATTAATAAAAACAGTTACCGTTAGTCAAACCATTAGTCAAAAATACGATGTGACATGATGAACATAACATTTACATTATTTTTATTTCCACAATTAAATAAATAATAAACTAATTTTTGACATGATCACAATAAAAAAGTATTTTCTACAAAGCTCCCGCAAATAATTTAAAAAAACTTGATGGGTTTGATCATCAATGATAAGATTTGCCGCCTTTGTTGTTTGTCTGTGGATGATTGAAGGATTGA
>Ga0210040_10003635_pt1 | contig 20735 bp, 15 predicted proteins | sample CryGeyCG12114_NA_FD_185462 | JGI IMG/M metagenome (GOLD analysis project Ga0210040, IMG submission 185462) | Groundwater microbial communities from aquifer - Crystal Geyser CG19_WC_8/21/14_NA (SPAdes) (version 2) | ecosystem: Environmental > Aquatic > Deep subsurface > Groundwater | place: USA... | reverse complement strand
TACTAACTAACATTCATTAGATAGTTTTTTCTTCGTGTATACACAGAGAGTATAAAAAAAGTCTTTTGTATTACCATTTCTTCATGTTCCATCGTTTCCCCTGTTATTATTATACTGGTCGTCACCATCCTCATTATTGTTATCATGCAATAGTGGTGAATACCCTTTTGTTTTTGTGGACTCGGCTATTTTGTTGTTAGCGTGTGTAAAGAAGAAGCCAAGATGATTATTAATTTGGCTGGCTTGTTTGTTTATGCTCACAGGATCCATTGACACCACCAAATGGGACGTCTTCACCTCGGGAAAATGGGATTGACAAACTTCATTCGAAAAAGGATCATTTACCACCCCACAGGTAATGCAACTAGCTGAAAGCTGGAGAATAAAATAATATTGACCTGTATCTTGTTTGTGTACAAGTTAGAGGAGTATGGTCGTTTCTTTTTATCGTGCTCGTAAGATTTTATATCGGGTAGTAGTAGTAATAATAATATTTCGTTTATTCTTTGTCAGCCCACGTAGTGGAGGCTCTTCAAATTCCAGCACGCCATCCACTCATAAAAGTAAAGATGAGAAGCCCACGACTCCGACGGGGAAATCGACGACCCCCAATTCTGGATCTCATAGTAGTTCCTCCAGTGTGAAACCTGTGGCCAGAGCTTCTCTTGGTACGTAAAATGACTAGTTCGTGATGAACGCAATTCCGTGTGAAACGATAAACGTTTTAAAGAGCAGCTTATTTAGGATGCTCTTTTGTTTTTCTCAGGGCCCAGTCCATCGTACTTACATAATAACATCAGTCCAGCTCTGAATAACTATCCCAGACCTCCCATGGTAAGTTTAATACGTCGTGCACAGACTGTTGGCTTTTATTAAAAGGACCTGTTTTCCATTTCTTGACGGTCAAATTGTTATGTTTTTTTCTAAATAGGTGGGCTTTGATCCGCATTCGGCTATGCGTGGCGCCCTCGGCCCTGGAGGTCTTACTGGCATTCCTGGAGGGAAACCGTAAGTGCTTCGTACATGATTGCTATTAGTTTGATTCTAACTATAAGTGATTGGCCAATAAATTATGCATGTTGTTAGAGAACAATACAATATGGAATCAAGTGGTTGTGCAATGTGTACATTTTGTACACACTATGAAGTTATCCCATGAGGAGAAGTGACGCTACATACTATAAACTATGCATGACATGAACTATACATTTGCATGGTGCCCAAAAAAAACGTGCATCCAGTGCGCCATGTTTGCACTCGTGTAATGTGAATTCGATATAAAATTGTAGAAAAAGTGCGATAAAAAAGTAAAGCCTGAGTTTTTGCAGCACAGTCCATATTTCAAAGTCAAATAGCTTATGTAGAGATCTTCACCGTTGTTCAAAATAGATGAGGACTAACTTGAAACATTTATTTCGCAGAGCCTACTCTTTCCACGTGTCTGCGGACGGTCAAATGCAACCCGTGCCATTCCCACCGGACGCCCTCGTTGGTCCAGGGATCCCACGGCACGCTCGACAAATCAACACACTTTCTCACGGTGAAGTGGTTTGTGCCGTGACCATCAGTAATCCGACCAAGTACGTGTACACCGGTGGCAAGGGCTGTGTCAAAGTTTGGGACATTAGTCAACCCGGCACGAAAAGCCCAGTGTCTCAACTCGACTGTTTGCAACGGGACAATTACATTCGCTCAGTGAAACTTTTACCCGATGGCCGGACACTCATTGTAGGGGGAGAGGCCTCAACTCTTTCCATTTGGGATTTGGCTAGTCCCACACCAAGGATCAAGGCTGAACTCACTTCTTCTGCTCCTGCATGCTACGCTTTGGCTATCTCTCCTGACTCTAAGGTATAAAACTCTTCAACAGTAGTAAAACAATCCACCCACTCAATTTCACTTTGCTTGTTCAAACGATTCAACCAACCAGCCAAGTAAGTAGCTAACAACCTGTCTCTTTACTTTTGTCCAGGTATGCTTCAGTTGTTGCAGTGATGGCAATATAGCTGTCTGGGATCTCCACAATCAAACGCTAGTGCGGCAATTTCAAGGGCATACCGATGGAGCGTCCTGTATTGACATCTCAGCGGATGGAAGTCGTCTCTGGACAGGGGGATTGGATAACACAGTCCGCTCATGGGATCTCAGGGAAGGTCGTCAATTACAACAACACGATTTTAGCTCTCAGATCTTCTCACTGGGTTATTGTCCTACGGGAGAATGGCTTGCGGTGGGCATGGAGAACTCCAATGTAGAAGTCCTTCATTGCAGCAAACCAGACAAGTATCAACTTCATTTGCATGACTCTTGTGTCCTCTCTTTGAAGTTTGCTGCTTGTGGCAAATGGTTCGTGTCCACGGGCAAAGACAATCTACTCAATGCATGGAGAACGCCGTATGGAGCCTCCATATTTCAGGTAAGGGAAGACCAGGGTCTATCTGTAATTGTAATGTGAAGGTTAATTTTGAAAAGGATTTTAATTGTATGGTATGGGATTTGTTTTGCAGTCAAAGGAATCATCATCAGTGTTGAGCTGTGACATCTCTGCAGATGACAAATATATTGTAACGGGCTCAGGAGATAAGAAAGCCACAGTCTACGAAGTCATGTATTAAAATATGAGGGCACAGAGAGAAATTATATTTAGTAGGCTAGTTTGTTAATAATTTAAACCAGTGTGGTTGATAAATATAGTGAATGCTTTATTTTATTTTGTGTAAACTTGATGTGTACAGTATGTGGAAAAGTAATACATATTTCATCTCCTGTACAAATGTGTAGAGACAGAATGGAAACAATGTGGGAATTGTTTAATAATTGTGATTTCAACTGTAAGAATTATTATTACTGTGAGTGGTTTGATCCTCATTTTTAGTGTTCGCTAGTTAGTTAGTAGGCGTATATGAAATGGAATGGAAGCTGTTTGAGTATTGGATGAAAAATGTATGGCGTGGGTTGCATTTGGATACAAACTTGTATGTAGTATTTAAAAAATACAAATAATGTTAGATTTTTCCAGTCTCCGGCACATTTTTGCTTACTCCATTTCTGTCAAAGTTTGTGAAAGAGACTGATATGCTCATGCAAAGGAAAAAAATAGTTTGAAAGGATGAAAAGGAGCATGAGTTTTTTGTTGACTAATTTTATCAATTTTCATCATTGTCCACTTGAGTCAAATATTTAGTGAAAAAATTTACTCTATATAGTTTACATATTCGCATTGTTGATCTATTTTGTTTGTGATGAGTATAAATCATTTTGTCAGCTTTAGACTAGTATATTTGATTTTGGACCACACAAAAGTAAAAATTACACAATTATTTGTGCATTTATTGCATAAAGTATAAACCAATAATTATTATTCACTGTGTTTTCTCAATATACAAACTTATATTTCAATGTCAACTTTAAACTTGCGCTTCATTTGTTACTGTGAGACATCATTTCATAATTGATACAAAGAAATTTTACTATGTAAAGTAAGTATGTATAATTTAATGTGTGTTGAAGCAGTTGACTACATGGGAAATATTAATTGTAAGTAACTACAAAGTAATAATAATAATATTATTATTATTATGGAGTGTAGAATGTGCGCCCACACATCACTCATTACATGCAATCTTTGTATAAGTTCTCAAATAATAGCATGTAAGAAACTCAACAATTTTTGGCATTTCTTTTATGTGAGTGTTGTATGCTAGATATAAAGTGCGATAAAAATCAACTCATGTGACAACTTTAAATATGATGCTAGTTAGTAGGTTTTTTGTGCTTTCAAGCAAATAAAAATTTACTATAATACCAAAAAGTGCTTCACTTTTTATCATTTATTCACATTTATTTATTTTCAAATGCAAATGCATATCTCCAAAACTGGAACACAGAATCCCATTGTTTGATGGCTCAGGGCGCAGTTGAGTTGACAAATTGCGGTGTTAGTGGCGCTGCACTGGCTCAATCCAATTTTATCATTAGTTTGTTGCAACTAAAATTCACAAATTTTCAATTTTACATTAATCGTCCAATCTCTACAATGTTAGTTCAATTGCGTGCTTGCTACACATGAAAACTTACTTTCTCAGTCAAACCTTGAGCCAGTGTCCAATTTTGTTGGATAAGGAGCAGAACGATCAGTGTTCTAACTAATTGCATTTCAATGAGCACAACAAAGCACAAAATTGTCAAGATTCACTTCAAGTTCAGTCTCTTTATTTCAAGTTAACCGTTAACTGGCTCTGACCCAATTAGTGTGAAAATTTTCCATAAAAGGAAAAAATATTATAGTAGCTTGAAAACAAACAAGACTGCCACTAATGATTGTATCGATAAATTTCGTCATGCAGCACGCACCAAGACCAAATCGCTATGTCTAAAGCATTGGACCCAGTAGACGAAAAGAGAAGTACACAGAAAACGTCTTATGCTTTATATAGTATTGCTTTGAAGTTGCAAAATTTATTTTCCAACAAAAACAGTTTATTACAACAACTGTGTAACAATAGCAGTAGTGGTACATGATAGGTGACTATACAAAACATTACAGACAATGATAAAAACAGCTATCAGCTCATCATAAATGTGAGAATCGTCTCAAAATGTTGTTAACACAAAAGCACATTACATATACATCCATACAGGTTGATTTTCAAGCCCAAAATATTAGCTCCATAAAAAACGCTAAAATACACACAGACAACAGAATGTTCCGTACATTTATTCTTGAAACAAATGAAAACACACTCAAAAAAGGTAACAGTAGCCTAAAGCTTATAAACAGATAAATTATCAAGTTCCAACAATCCAGTCAAAAACTTCGCAAAAAAAACACAAATAAATATTTCTCCTTTCCATTAAACAATCCTACCTTCAAAATAAAGTCAGTCAAAATATTTTCTTCGCCATACTTTCATAATTTCCAAAACCCAAAAAAAACTTTCTAAAACTGATATTTACACATATACATGAATGTAGCAACTCGGTTTCATTTGTAAAATACAAAAAACTATCACAAAATTACACAGGATAATGAAAGATGGAGCAACCAAGTAAATTTGGGCGACAGAGCGCTTCTTATTCAATTCATTAACATTCTTCTCACTATAGTAAGCATACAGACATAATATTTCCCCCGTAAACTCACAAAAATTAAACAAAACTAGCTATCTTATTCTAGTTGTACATGAGAAGACGGCGCACATAGTTCCATATTCGTTTTTGAAGACATTTAAACACCCCACAAAATTCACGCTTGCTCACATTTCCAACATTTAGTACATTACTTCATACACAGTAGCTTTCTTATCTCCAGAGCCCGTTACAATGTACTTATCGTCTGCAGAAATGTCACAACTTAGAACGGAAGACGATTCTTTCGACTGTAAGCCAAAAAAAAATACACAAATTAGCGTCCACATGTTTTCACTCAAACATTGTTGTTGGAAAATCAACAAAATCAATACTCCATCTCTTACCTGGAATATAGAAGCTCCATAGGGTGTTCTCCATGCATTCAATAAATTATCCTTGCCCGTAGACACAAACCATTTGCCACATGCGGCAAACTTGAGAGACAGAACACATGAGTCGTGCAAATGCAGTTGATACTTATCAGGTTTACTACAATGAAGTACTTCAACATTTGAGTTCTCCATGCCCACCGCCAACCACTCGCCCGTAGGACAATAGCCCAAAGAAAATATTTGAGAGCTAAAATCGTGTTGTTGTAATTGTCGACCTTCCCTGAGATCCCAGGATCGTACAGTATTATCCAATCCTCCGGTCCATAGTTTACAGCCATCAGCCGAAATGTCAATGCATGAGGCTCCATCTGTATGCCCTTGGAATTGCCTCACTAGCGTTTGATTGTGGAGATCCCAAACTGCAATGTTCCCATCACTGCAACAACTAAAACATACCTGCAAAAACAGAAAGTTCAAATGGTTACAAAAATGATTTTGACGCTTGCACCGACGGACAACATGGCATGTTCAGTAGGTAGGTAAACAAGTCAGAGAAAGTTGTTGAATATGTAAACCCCAGTGGATGGGAACGAAAAACAAACACAAAAGTTTGTAGCTTATGTTTTTGGCATTTCTAAATCGAGCCACAGGAAACGGCCATTCGGGTAGGTTAAGTAAACAACGTGAAAGTGTTTCCACAAAATTAACGGAACAGACTCGCTACAAATACCCCTTCCAAACAAGATATGTGCAAGCACTTGCTAACCTTCGAATCTGGAGAGATAGCAAGTGCATAACAAGCCGGAGCTGAAGAAGGCAATTCCCCCTTAATTCTGGGGGTAGGACCCCCCAAATCCCAAATGGAAATGGTGGATGCTTCTCCTCCTACTATCAGAGTTCGCCCATCGGGTAACAGTTTCACAGACCGAATGTAATTGTCTTTTTGTAAGCAGTCTAGCTGAGACACAGGGCTCTTGGAGCCAGGCTGACTAATATCCCAGACTTTGACACAGCCCTTGCCCCCTGTGTACACGTGCTTTGTGGGGTTGCTAATGGTAACGGCACACACGACCTCTCCATGGGACAACGTATTGATTTGGCGGGCATGGCGTGGGATTCCGGGTCCGACTAGAGCGTCAGGAGGAAAAGGAACGGGCTGCATTTTACCTTCTGCCGAAACGTGGAAAGAATACGCTCTGAAATTATGAAAACAAATTATAGTTACAATCAAATATCAAACTCAGTCATGATAAAAATCAAGCATTATATAATGGTCATCAAGTTTTTATATAAACCACGAAGATAAAGCTATACAAGACAAAATCACTTGAAAAAGTCAACAAAAAAACTCAACAACTTGGTAACTACGTTCAGAATCAATGGGGCCAATTATTACAATGATGGGAAAAAATTGAAAGTAAAACTTACGGTTTGCCGCCGGACAAGGTGGGTAATCCATTCCCATTAGGCGGCATTTGAGATCCACGACCGGCACCCGGGTGACCATCAAAATTTACCTAAGGGGAGAAAAAAAAACACAAAAACCTCTCATTATCATCCGAGTTGTACAATGTAATCACCTTTGTTAGTTACAAACCCTGTAATTTCCTCACATGGTTAACTAACTCGTAGTCATATACTTTGATGAATGAAACTCTCTAGCCATAACATTATTCTTAAAGCACAAAAAACGTAATTCAAATCTTCCAATCATGTGAAACGAAATATTAACTGGCAAAAAGGAAATATAAGTAACTAGCATTATATCATACCAAATCTTGGCAGTCAAAAACCCTATACAGTATAATCTTTGACTTGATTTATTTAGGAATATATACTACACGCATCTCAAACAGAAAAAACGATACCTATTTAACGATGCTATGATTGATATGATACCTATAATAATTGCACAACTGCATTTCAGCCTTTAGCACGCTATCAATAATCAAAAGTGGTGAAGTGAATGAAGAAAAAATCTTTGTATACAATTCTAATCCATTAACGTTTATTTTTCTCGCTTATTGAATAAACACTTACCATGGGACGAGCATAGCCCACATTTCCACCGGCACCATTGTGCAATGGGCCTCCAGGGTGGTATCCCGGGGGAACAATCGGTTCACCGGGTCGAACTCCCGCCGGAGAATATGGAAAAGGTAATGGCGGACGAGGTACAGAGCCACCAGCCATCCCTGGTGTGGGTGTCACTGATTTGGAAACGGGAGTTGAAGCGTCGTTCTAAAACACATATATTGTAAAGTTACGTCACACATAATGGTAGCATGTAAATATCAAAGTAATGCATGAAATTCCATAATTTTCCCTTACATCTTTAATTTTTAGGGATGGTGTTGAACGACTTGAACTAGAGCCACTACGACTTCTTGGTCTGTCAGAATTTCGAGTGCCAAAATTTTCTTCTTTCACATCTCCATTGGCTCTGGGTGATCCACTTTCCTATATTGTCAAAGCATACGGCTTTACAAAACAGTCCCACATTCAATAAAAGCCATAAAAATTTGTTTTCCCATGTTTTTACCTCATTGGCCACATCAACAACTAAATCCTGGTCACTTCTTTCTCCATCACTGTCCTGCTACCACGAAAAGATAAACATATTAATTTCCTATCTCGTTATCCACGTGTCTGGTGGGTAGTGACCACTCACAGATCTCATTACCAACGTAAACAATCTGTACGAGCTGTACACAGAACCAGAATAGATTTTCATTCCTAGTATTATTTTTTTCCCTTACATCTCTTTCTCTCTCTCGCTCACGTTCCCTTTCTCGCTCTCGCTCCCGATCATGTGCATTAGCTTTCATTTCTTCTTTTCTTCGTTTCATTGGATCATGAACTTCAGAGGACTCGGATGCTGGAGATCGGTTTCTGATTCTATTTTCACGTTCACGTTCTCGCTCCCTTTCACGATCTCGTTCCCTGTCTCTCTCCCTCTCTCGTTGTTCCATGGGAGACATTGAATTCCTCTGCAAAAATCCCAATCATAATCAAACCATTCCAAAAAATAGAAACTTTAAAAATCAAACACGATTTCACTCTTACCGTTCTTAAATCTTCCGAGTGTTTATTATTGGATGATTCTTCCCTAGGTTCTGATTTAATGGATAAAGGATGAGGCATAGGGAGAGGATGCCCAGGAGGAGGAGGATGAGGACCAGCCCCCGAAACAGAGGGGGGAAGTGCTCCTGGGGGGAAACCAAGAAGATGACCACCAGGCATGGGAGGTAGCCCTGCAGCTGCTAAATGAGCATGACTGATTGGAAGACCTCCAGGGGGATGTGGAATTCCTCCAGGTCCTCCGTTTCCAGCTCCCAGCTACACGGAAAATCCCCAAAAAAATGCATTGTAATAATTAAGTCATCAACTCACTTGATACTATTATCCCATCAGCAATTGCGCAACAGTTAAGCAAAAAAACTGAAGCTTTGCATTCCTTATGTAACTAACTTAAGTAACTATAACTACACTACAAGTGATATAGTGACTTTACTCAAGCCAAAAAGTTCCCATAGTCGTTCCTGTCTTATATTTACTACCTATAGTGTTTTCTCATGCTCATAAAATGGGAATAATGAGTCTCACACTAACTAATGCATCTTTTAAAAGATATAATCACAGCACAAATGTTCGTGCCTCCAGTTATTAAAACAACGAGACAAACAATAATGATACATAAAAGAATATATTTCTTCCGGCGATCTTAATCGCTCACTTTCAAAAAGGTTAAGTGAAAAACAATAACTGTGGTTTGCCCTCACACATTCATTTTCTCAAGGGGTCGTAACATATTTACAAACGGACCTACCTAATCAATTCAATATCATATACTCTTTTTTTTCCCCTATTTATTTACTTACTCACTTATTGCAGAAGTAGACAAACTAAACTAGCTTACTAAAGCCAAAAAAAAATCATCCAGATTTTATCATGAATTATGAGAAGAGGTTAAAAATCCCTGCGTATAAGTACTTTTCCAACAATTCAATGCAACTAACTACTTGAACAAAACCATTCCAATGATTTTTCACTGTATACCTTATGAAACTGAAGCCTACTTAACATTTTTTTCTCTATTGGTTTTATGTTCCTTCTTCTTCCCTACTGTAAAACGGCGATATATAGTATGTGTTGTACACATTTTTCCGTTGTGTATTATAACACAAGGGTTGATTGCAAACTAGCTATAAAAACAAGATGATGATTGTTTTTGTGTAGCCCAGCATTCACTCCATTAGACAAGTACCTCTAGGCAGGCAGGCAGGCAAACATAACATATGTAAAAATCTACATTCCTTAACTATCCCAAACTAGGAATCAAGACAAGAATACCAATGAGTTCACTTTTCCTCTGGAAGCATGAAAACCACTTGAGAACACTAACTCAAGAGTTCAATTCAGGGGGTCTCCCAGCTGGTTACAACATTATTTCGGCTTCCTTTTCCACTCACGCAGTAATAATACAGAGCTATCCCATAAAAGCTTTACTTTTTATCTACAACAAGGTATGCGACCAGAATTATCACAACATTTTTAATTCACTCCATCTTGAGACTGGAACTGGAAATAAATCTTCATATCAAAAACTCTAATCCTGATATGAATGCATAAAGCCAAGCAAAGCAGATCCAAACACTTGCTAACTTAATTAACTAGGAGCAAATTTTGCCCACATTTTCCCCTTACCCCAATGATAGCATTCAATTCGGACATGGTGACCTGCTTAGCCCGGTCCACAGCTGTAGCCACTTGCTGTTGGTGCTGTAATCAACATACAAAGTGTAAGTAAAATAGTTCCTTTCCACTGCAGAATTATGAAAAAGCAAAGTAAAGCAATTTTAAAGACTACTACGTGTATCGCGTACCAACAGATGACATACCTCTTGAGATAAGAACGGCAATATTTGCGCAATGATCGCATTCAGTCGTTTTGCAATTTCAGTCTGTAAACAAAGAAAAACCACTTTTAAATGGATGACATTAGAAGGATCAGTATTCTCATCTCATGTTCCTCAGAAAGCTCTGATAACAAGTCTTCATGTGCTACATTTTTCCACAGGTTCAGGGTCACACCATATAAACATACAAACTAAACTAGTTGTGAATAAAAATCGTGTAATCTGGAATCTTAATACAAATTCAATTCGTATATCCATTCACTCACTTAGATAAAAGCTCTTGAACCAGTATTACAGCTTTTTTACATTCAATTTATTATTCTAATCCAATGGGTCTTATAATTTTTTCGTGTAAATTAAACCGTGGTCAAAACAAAACGTGCATAATACGCTCTAAACTACATTTTTGATACCTACAGATCTCGTGATAATCATAATACATACGTACAGTCCAGGCACAAAAAAAAGTCGCAAATTTTATCCATCACAAAGAAATTACGTCATCTATTCATCCTAAATGCATTCAACTTGTCAAACCACATAATTTTACGTGCTTTCTCAAACCACTCTACCCTACACTTTGTAGCCATCGCCATCTTATTACTTGGGATAAAAAAATCTTTATAGACCTAAACTGCTTTGACAGATCTTCTTACTTACTTACATCAAAACCCCAGTTGATATGTTTATTTAGACATGACATGGTATCAAACCACCCTACAAATCCACCAATTACACATTCCATAGTCAGTGGACGCTTATAGTAACCATCACATTCTATTTCCGGATAACCCACACATGACATTAAAGGAAATAACAACATTTAGTTCAACAACCATGTAGTGACGTCAAAGAAATCATCCTTTACATATCAGGTCATTATTCACCCTAACTACTTCAACCCATAGATCGAAAAGGGTTCTTTTCAGAAAAACATCAATATTAAAAGCACTACAAACTAACTATATCTAACAGTATACTCCATCCATATTATGATACCATCTAAAAGCCTATATATACACAACGGTGTACAAGGACATTACTTTTAGTCCAATTCAGTTAGTCCAGGCTCTTCTCATGTTCTTAGAAAGTTAAGTAGGTAAGTTCTGTTCACTCAGTCTTGATAAAATCCTCACATGTAGTCAGTGAGTATACGAGAAATTTCGCCCTAACTACTTCTTAGAATCAGTCAGTCAGTATACCCATCTGAAACCTAGTCTAACTAAAACTAATCCATAACACCAACCAAGTCTGTAGAAAACTGTCTCTGACCCTTTGGATCACACGACACACTACATTACATACATAAGGGGATAGGGAGAGTGAGAAAAACGTAGCACACAAGGCCCCAGTAAGAACCTCCCGTTGTAATGCAACACAATACGAAGGCTTTGGTAGTTAGTTAGAAAAAGGCCACAACCACCAGTCCTTTTTTCCAGATGGAGCCCCACAGAGCTCCACTATACATGCATAGTTGAGAATAATAATAATGGTAGTAACTAACTAACTAACTAACTATAACAGGGAACCACTCTAAAAGAACCTTTTGGTTCCGGCACCCGCACCAATAATAATATGATGATCGTATATATAGACATTCTCACACCAACAGAAAGAGCTATAGATCACGAAACACGGGTTTAAAAAATATTATCTGGAAAAAGGTTCTCTGTGAGCCCAGCCTTCGTTATGCCAATTATACCATTCGGAGCCTTATAATATCTTTCCCCCTTTCACTCAACTAGTTTTTTCTCAACCCAAATAAACAACAGTGAGTCAGTTACTGACTACTACTACATGTGCATACCAGCTACGAGTAATAAATCTTAAGGAACAAAAAGGGCCCTTCTTTTCTTCTTGTACAAAAATGTCCGGCTAAACTAACTGACACAAAAGATACACCTCCTCAGTTAGTTATCATCATCAGGATCAGTTGAATAGATTAGTGTGGTATATGTAGTTTCCCTAACTAACTAGTGGCCTAAAGGGTCAATATAATACGTAATTAGCTCGTCTGTCTCCTCACTTTCGAATGAATACAAAAAAGCACAATAATAATTACTATTATCACCGATTCGATACCTTTTTTACCACACAAGATTACAACATTGAATAATTTTTTTTTTGGGTATCCAATTTCCCTCAGAAATCAATCAGTAGGTCAGTAATTCTAGTAATAGAGCAATTTGATCATATCCCGTGCTCAACTCGAGGAAATCAAAATAATCGTGCGAAACTTTTTTACGCACGGAACTAACAGCTAAAACCCATCGTATTAAACTGCATTTTAGTCGTAATCATATCATGACCTTGCATTACAGTTAAATTCACTTACACTACGTTTTATTATATTGCATGCTTACTAATAGAGCTTTTACAAAAAAAACATAAAAATTCCAACTTCCTGGCAATAATCATACAAGTTGTAACTAACTAACGACCACGTTTTGAATACCACCCTAAAACACCACAAGTAAAGAAAATAAACAGATTTGACAAGAAGCTCTCACAGCAAGTATAACAGGAAGTTTTCTTTTAAACATACAGACAAAACTCAATGAACCAAAACGGGTCATATAAATGTCTAAAAATGTGTGTACCAAGAATTTAAAACTATCTATATACTTAACAACTAACTAAACCCATCATATATCTTTCCATCCATAACGTGCGCACTTTAAAACCGGTAGTAAATAGTGGACCGGAACAAGGGTCCCAAAAAAAGCCGCATTGCTTTTACTAACCAACTAACTTACACAAAATACCCGTACAATTATTTCTATAGAACAGGAATGTCATCATGAAATAAGGACCCTCCTTTCACAATCATAGGGTCTTACATTGAAAAAGCTAGAGCATCTGCCTACTATACAATCCTATACCATCTAACTAACTAACTCAAGTTCAGAACCGTGTGGCAATATGGTACAGAGCAGAAACCTTCCAAATGAAAGCATATTATGAAGGAAAAGATGAGGGTTTCCTTCTTTAATCATCAACACAAAAACAGAAAGGGGCACATGGAAAAAAGAAATCCCCCTCTCCCTATATATAGGGAATCTCTGCATGATCAGAACAACATGTTCCCATTTCTTCAGGTCAACTGGATGACTATGACTACTATTACAGTCATATATAAATAATTTTCTGCTTCATAGTATTATAAAAATGACAGGGAAAAAGTACCCTGCTCAAGTAAGTAGGTAAGAAACTCAAGAGGGTCAGAGATATCTCTTGTACTCATAATTTTAACAAGAGAGTTTATGACTTGAGCCATTCAAAAGTCTTTTCACAAGAATCCCATAAGGGAGCCAATGTTGTTGGATACACTCAAATAAAGATTGAAATCCCCCTTTTTTTCCTTGGCTCACGACGTTTCGTAGACAGTACAAGATTAGTACAAAAGCATCTGAGAATCCCAGTGAGAGCGTAATGTAACATACTAAACTAGTATATCCTACTAACTAACTGGTCTTGCTCAAATTGTAAATACAAATAGGCCGTGTGTACAAAGTTAGTAAGTAGTCAGCCGTATTAGGTTTGAGTTGCCGACTTTATTCCGCCCACATAGATCCATACTTAAGATGATGGCCAGTTGAGTAAACAAGACAAGACTTATAAAAAAATTTAGCTCAATCTGCAGCTCAAAAATAATCTTGAGAGGACAAAAGAAAGGTTAGACAGTTAGTTCATTCGCTCAATTCATATGCAAACAATGAGAAGAAGAGTTTGCAAAGTGGCTTATTGTATTTTTTGCCTGGATAATATCTTCTTCAATAGTTGCGTCTTACATATAATCACACTTACGAATTTCATTGTGCGGTCAATTAAATAAACCATGGACACTCAGCTTCACAAGAGCTGGCTTAACTCACTATACAGACCTACTGCATTACATAAAGTTTTAATTGAAAAAGTTGAAAAAATACCGCATGATGGCATCAAACAACTAAACCCGTCTTCCAACCTACAACTATATACACTGTCTTGTTTAATTTGCCACAAGTTCTTACGACTTATTGCTACTTATTTATACACTCTAGCGAGTGAGTGAGTGTATTGGACAAATAAAAAGGGCAGAGAAATTGGGAGAGCACTCTCAAAATTCACCGCTTCAAAATAATACCGTATACAGTATCTTACAAGTAGCGAGGGAAAGAAAGTTACTTTCCTCCACTCCTATATTTTATCAGGCCATGGAAAAAAGTTTATTCTCCTCACCACCCGTTTTACTGACTCGCTCACTATAACAGAGTAATACCTTCTTACTTTCTACATTTTATAGATTCTTTCTTTCTCTCACTTACATGCATAGTAAAAAACTGAGAGTAATGGGGTTCACTTCTTCACAAGATGCTTATACTATTATAGCGCTTACACAAGACAAAGAAAAAATAGCGTCTAAAATATATAAAAAAAACCCTACTACAACGAAACCAACGATGAGTCTTCTTTTTCCTCTTTTATTTATTTTCTCCAGAACTAAAAGCGGATGGGGCGACAATATGTACGGACAACGGATCTTAGGTAGTATAGCTAAAGTATCCATACAAACCAACACAAAACATACAGATATCGGATTCTCCAAATCCTGTTTTTCCAACATATTCAATATGTTCTAGCTCACAAAGTCTAAAAGAAAATTGATCGATTGCTGAAAGAATTCAACCAATATCGTGTACACCGCACTGAGAAGTAAAGAACATTGCTAGGATATGATACACAATGCATTTAGTAAGAGACATTTACAAGATCATGAAGACATCCGTATTAAATCCCTAGGAAGGCACAAAAAATTTATAAAAAGTGAAAGTTTACCTGTTTATGCATTTCCACGTTGAGTCCATAAGACATCTCGTAATACTGAAAATAAATGGATAGTCAGAACTGATTAGTGGACGTATTACGCACTCAATTCAAGCAAAACAGAGTGGCTATCAATATCATTTATTTGTGTTCATGGCCTGTCTGTCATGCATGCATTTGCAAATCGATAAACAGAAATAGTGTTATATACCATGACATAGTGACGTTGCATCTCCGTTTTCTCTGTGGCTAGCTTCTCACATTCCAGTTTCAACCTGTGATAAAAAATACCCAAAGGTTATCACCATTTCATGTCCCAAACTCATACGAAGATATGACTGTAAAAACGACCTATGACATTCCCATTTAATGTGTTAGTTGGCAGATTCTTAGAATAACATAATCACTATAATAATAACTTCATTGATTCCCTCCTGAAATCATATATCATGTCTCTTTTTGCAGACAGAAAGTTAACACGGAACTTAATTTTAAACATTACACATGGATATTATTACAGTTTGTCAATAATAGTAAACAACTGTGATACCAACTCTACATTTTTTTATCCTTGACATGCCAAAAAAATTAATCGACCGCAGCTAAACTTACTTGTCACGCTGTAGATAACAACTTAATAGGCATATTCTAAAATTCAACACAAATATTGGGGTCCCATCCACGGGGTTTTTAATCGTGTCATTTCAGAACGTATCAAATACAGTCACCAACTATGAAAATGAATGAGAACTCCAAATGATGTGGTGCGTCTCATTCCACAGTACGAAACCTTTCCCATGTTTTAGAAAACCACATGGCAAATACCATACAACCGCCACATAATCTTGCCATGGCACAAAATGACGACTAAAGCTCAACCGAATATCGTAATACGAGCGCCTAAAATTATCCCCAACTCAGCCAGATCCTTTTCTTTATCTACAGAAAAACTAACTAGCTAACTAAAATACAATCTCATTTCATCATTACTGATTATTATACACACAAGGCAAATGATTAGGACATGCACACGATTCAGTCTGTATGGGAGACAAATTCACAAACTATATAGGGAAGAAAACCTCAAAAAGCTCTTGGACTTCTAACCATTGAAATGCATAAATGTCTCCAAAGCCACAAAACCAAAGAGGCATGCATACTACTACTTATACATATAGTACTACTCAAATTCAGTACGAAATACAAGAGAATAATACTACTAGTACAAAGCAAGTACGAAAGTTTCTGCACGAACAAGATACTTGCCTGTGCTAAATTCACATATCCAGTCAGTGAGTAAGAGAGAAAGAAAACTCCTCGTGGAAAATATATTTCCATTTCGTTTATTCTCATCACATCGCTTAGCTTGTTCAGAAAAAACTCTGCACGATAAAAAAAAACTTGCAATCGTCGCTACAGTTGGGTTGCTGGCGAAAAAAATACTTAGCAAGCGTATCGAAGAGAAGATGTCTTGCGTAACAACAATACCAACACTATATAGTAATAGGGCTTCCTTCCTTTTTCGTGCACAAACTCATTCAACGGAAGTTTCAAACGCATAAAAAATACTTTTCCTTTTGGCGAGCATGCATGCATCTCTCTCCCTAACAATGAAGCACCAAAATTAGGTGGCGTCATTGTTCATTGTAATCTTGCTCAAATGAAGCTTAAGAAGTTCAATCAGAATCCCGAAAAATATTAGATCGCTATACGGCCGCAAACTTTCGCAGTATCAAAAAGTGTATTTTTTACATGCATCTAAATAGCCCTGTCGCCAAAGTCTTCAATAAGGTGAGGGTCCTTAATTTCAAGATTTTTTCCATGTTATTTTGCATAAGAAAAATCGAAAATTTATTCTCGATTTTCAAAATGTATGGTCCTTTTATCCTTTTTACGGCTTAGAAATTTGAGCGTTGGGAACTAATATTTTCAGGGATTTTCGCAGACACTTTCCAAATCATTTCAAGTATTTCTCATTTCAAAACTTCTGAGCTCACCTAAAACACCTCATTGTAAGCTATGGCCTCACCTACTAGTAACAAGTAGGTGTATTTTTACGATTGTTTTTATATATATCAGTTAACAACAAAGTTACAAAAAACCCATACTGATAGGTTTCGGATGAAAAAGGAGTTTTTACTGTATGAATGAATAATGATGAGTGGTCGGATTCGTTGGATCCCAGGAAAATAATAACTCTCACTTTTCCCTCCTATTCAATCCCATTTTATGTCAACACAATATTGGCTTTCATTGTCAGCCTGACTATATGGGCTGCCTTTTGTTTACTACTAACATAATTTATCTTGAAATGAACAGTACAGTGTGTACTATTGGTATATATTCTTCCAGTCACTTTAATTGAGTCCATGCAAATTTTTACGAGCATTTACGTATATTACCTTTATTGACAACTGAATTTTTAATTCCCAAATTTCTCATAACAATGTCCAGCACCGACTTAATTCCTATTGATTTAATATGCCGTGCAGTCAGAAATTATCCAATTTTCAAGGACTGGATAACAACATTAGCTGAGCTAACAAGCACTGTTTACATTTCTATTAACTGTATCATCAATTTTTTCAACGCACTTAATTCTTATAACGCACCAAATCCATTGATACAAATTCCTAGTACCGAATATATACAAAATAAGTCCCCACAGGTGCATGCTAATATACTTTGCGTTTGGCCTATCTTTTCACTCACCAGGTAACTAACTAACTAACTATATACAGAGCAAAAATCTTCATTTCACATGCACTAACTAACTAACAAACATTATCAGGCAGAGCACTACTCACTTACTCACAAACTAACTAATTCGCTACATGATGATTATTACATCCTTTTTGGTTCCAACAAAAACTATTTAACAACCCTATCGTTTATAGTCACGGGTTGTAAACATTAGATAGAGGTAGGAGTAGTAGTAGTAGGAATGATGTGGTAAATTCCTTACGAATCGTCATGCATATAAGGATTTTTTTTTGTCACTACCACCACACCATATAATACCGCCAATGGTGAGTTGTGAGACCCGAGTGAGTGCAATGATTTGTTACATGGTGGTTTTTTGTACGCACTCACCTGGCGTATAAGCTCAAACTCACACTTGATGCAAGTCCATACAAGGAAGGTAAAACCAGATATATTCAGTAAGTTGTTGTTATAAGTAGTAGGTACACATGAGTTACATTAATTGAATGTAGTCAATATTTGCCTGCAACGCAGAACCAGACTGACGGTACAATGTGAATGAAAAGATAAGTAACTAACTAACTAACATGGACCGCCTAATAATATTATTGAGCCGGCTCACTACAAATGGAAATGACACGTTGGTTTCAAGAGATCGTTTGATAATGATTATAATTCTAATAGACTTAACGATTCTGTCTTGTGTACAATTACGAGCATGAAACCATTGATTTAAACAAGTGAGTGAGAATTAAGTATCTACATAGGAGTAAAACATGAAATTGAAACAACAAGTAAAGTAGCAATTAGTTTTTGCATCCTTGCTTGGATTTAATTAGTGCGGATTAGACAGGATTAATTAGAAGTGAAGCAAAACAACACTTGGGAAAAATGATAACGGTAATTCAATCATTATACTAGTTAGTTGAATGAAAGTGCAGTCTAAAAATAAATGGTTTACTTACGAATGATACTGAGCCTGAAGAAAATTGAATTCCTCTTTAATTCTTTCCAATGTCTCAGCAATGGTGAATTTCAAAGGCCCTCCTCCTGATGGAGGTCCCTAAAAGCACAAAAAAATCACAATTACCTCACGTGAACATACTAACTAGTTAGTCCGAATTCGCATGATCATAAACAGCTATTTTAATAACAAGTTGGAAATTAAATACATACACCAAGTAGTAAATCTTTGGCAAAGCAAAATTGTTAAAACCAGTTTGCGATTCAATGATAATATGTTGATTATAATTTAAAACCCTCACCCCTGAAGGAGGATGCCTTGTGGGAGCTGGATACATATCTGGTAATCTCGTTTTCCCTGGTATTTTGAATTATTATAGTTTGCACGCCACTCGTCAATTAAACTTCATACACAACCAGGTTCACTTGGCTTTGTAACCAGCTGAACCGACCAATTCACTGCACTGTTTGTCAGTCCACTCACAACTGTAATAATAATCATCCGTATCTTGTTCAGCTCCTGAAAAGTGCATAAAAAACCAACTCAGTCAACAATTGACTATTTAAAACAATCAAGAGAACAACATTGACCGTGAAATTCATGCGATTAATCATAATTATTAAATTCATTAACACTTGAAAAACAACTATACAGAAAAACTTTGAGCTATGAGTGAGTTATCGCAAGTAAGCACACATTAAAGTTTAACTATCCTAACTAACTAACTAACTAACTAACTATGGTTAAGTAGCCAGTGACTCTAAATCTTATTCTAAACTAAATAATCATTGGGGAAAAGACGGGATAAGTTGAAACCATATAAATGGAAATCTTGGTACACAAAATATCCGTTCCCACTGGCATTTTACTCATATACTTGCTGTAGAAATACATAAGCTAAGCATCCCTAACTAACTAACTAACTAAGTAATAATCTTTCACTGGGTGAGGAAATAGATAAGCGTATTTAGTTAGTCATGCCAGAATGCGATCCAGCAATCATCCCTAACACACGTAAAAACTTACAACAAACGAGTCCTGAAAAGGAATGAAGGCATTCATCCATTGTTCTCTTGTTAAGAGCTATAGGTGTACAAGCAAAAAAAAAAAAAGCTGGAGGGCATTTTTTATCCCTGACATTTCCAATGATTTTACAAGTTGATCCAACCCAGCAGAGGTTCTTACACTAGTCCGTGAATCAACAATAATACGATGGGAAAAAAGAGCAACCACTACTTACTGCATCTATCAAAATAAATGTCTCAAGAAAGTTTTTTAATACTCTGAGCTCATTGAGTCATTTAAATGGGATAGACAACTATTGTCTATTACGCTCGGAATCTTGCTAACACAGCTAACTAACTATAACTAACCTTTATAGTGCTAGTAGGTTAGTTAAACTTATTTAAAAACCATGCTAATAGTCATTAAAATAATATTGATTCATCAGTGGCATGCATTTAGCTAACTAACTCAAAAAATCTAAATTGCATATGGGAATCAATGCAGAAACATTCTAACTGTTAAATCAATTCATGTTGTGCATACTCTGTCCATCCCTAATATATTTACCATGCTTTGACAGTCTGAGTGGACTAACTAGACTTGCTTACTCAACAGTTTAGTGAGTAAGTTGAGGACAACATTTTTAAGTTCCATGAACCCTTCTAGAGAATCTTAAATAGAGCTCGCTCACATAACTCATCTGTTACTAGTTAGTTAGTTGGTTACAAACTTACTAACAATGTACCCATATAAACTCATGATGATGATGGCTGCTTCGTGACTGCAACTCTATCGTTCATGAATAATGTATCTTCACACAATAGACGGAACAACCAAGTCAACAAATTTAATGAAATCAAATAATACACACAACAA
>Ga0210040_10003634_pt1 | contig 20736 bp, 30 predicted proteins | sample CryGeyCG12114_NA_FD_185462 | JGI IMG/M metagenome (GOLD analysis project Ga0210040, IMG submission 185462) | Groundwater microbial communities from aquifer - Crystal Geyser CG19_WC_8/21/14_NA (SPAdes) (version 2) | ecosystem: Environmental > Aquatic > Deep subsurface > Groundwater | place: USA... | reverse complement strand
AATAAAATGATTTGAAAAGTTGATATACTGGTAGTGGTCAGTATCATAGAGTTTTTAACACGTCTCTCGTCTGTAAAGTACGGTGGGAGATTTGGAAATCCACGTAAATCAATAAGAAGACAGATGTGAATGTGAAGTAGAAAAGAGGTGCAAAATAAAATGTCATCACTGTTTGAGTCATGATCCTGAATCCTGATTCCCTGATGCTAATTATCAAAATTATTAAGTGACCCTTGAAACCTTTCGGTCATTGGCCAAGGATTTAATAGGATTATTTTGTAGTTCAAGTGAGCATAGATAGGTATAATAAATAGTTAAATTAGATCTCTTCGTCGGCTTACAGCATGAATATAGTGGACAAGTGAATTCAACTATCAGTGAAGTAAAATTCGGGAAAACAGTTAGTTAGGCCGAAAAACACCTTAACTCGATTGCGGGATTTCCTCATCGGGTATGTCAATTTCTTTTTCATGTTATTGATAGGAGAATAGTGCTGGAATGTAATGCAGTATACAAATTTTAATTCCAGGCAAACTTCCTGTTGGCGTGTGAAAAATAGAGCAAAGTATTTATTCGCTTCAGTCCTTAACAGGCTTTTGATATATGAGAATTTATTCTATATCTTAGCCATGATGTCTGAAGATAGCGGAACTGGTAAGTTTTTGGAAGCATCTATATATATAGTCACTGTGAGTACTGTAACTGTAAGCAACTTCATCCAAACTAGTCCAAACTCAGTTTCTCTTCATCCTTCCAGTTATCTTGCTTTAATTTTTAATTGGAATTTTAAGCTTTTTTACACCATATACATCAATCATATAATTTTGTAGCAGATGAAGGGGGTCCAAATGTGGTAACACAGTTTTTCCGATCCATTGGAGTGAAATACCAACTGCTCCTAGACAAATGGACTCCACACATGAAGTCGAGATGGGCTTTCGCTCTAACATTAGTTCTGGTTTTTTTGACGAGAGTTTTATATGCTCAGGTATCAATCTGCTATCAATTTGATAATATATAAGGTTTTCGTTTTCCGTATATTTTACCGATCTGATTCTAAACTGATTTATTCATATTTTCAGGGGTGGTACATTATAGCTTACGCGTTGGGAATATATCACTTGAATTTATTCATAGCATTTTTAACGCCAAAAATTGATCCTGCGCTTGTAGATTATGAAGGTAAGTTCAAAGATTTCACGGAAAGTATAAGATTTGGATTTTAGTGCGCCTGTTTTGATTATGAATGATACCACTTTTCATGCCATTTAGATGATGGACTTGATTTACCTACCACTAGAAACACACAAGAATTCAGACCTTTTATTCGTCGTTTACCTGAGTTCAAATTCTGGTTGGGTATTGTCAAATCGTCATTAATAGGACTGGTTTGTACCATGTTTGATTGCTTCAACGTTCCGGTATTTTGGCCCATCCTTGTGATGTATTTTTTCACACTGCTGTGCATCACAATGAAACGGCAAATCAAGCATATGATAAAGTATAAATATTTGCCTTTCACGTATGGCAAACCAAAATACCAACAGGTGCCGCAAACATCGTAAGCGACAATATGTCAGTTAATTATAGCTTGAAGTATATTCTGCCTGCAAATCTAATGTCCTTTAGTTGAGTTTTAATTTGGGCTCCGTTGATGTGTATATGTATTTAAATAGATATGATGTCTATATGAATGTTATAGTTGTTTCTTTAGTCATATAAATAATAATTTTGTTTAAAAGTGCTTGTGTAGTGACTGGGTTCTGAAGGTATGGTTGTTCTTTCGAATATTATTCAGATTGTAGATTATATTTCATGAGGAAGCGATGTTTTGTCCAGTGAGGAACGCGCTTAAGTCAACTATAAAGTTTTTTACGTTTACAGTTTGCAGCAATTAGTGCTGTTTGCTTTGAGGACGCCGTAGAACAGTTTAATCAATGTATTGGAATTTTTTTATGCAATTGGCAAGCTTGAAAAAAATGTCATTGTACTTCTGTAAAATCAATAAGCTTACAAAATGAATGTTTCAAGATTTTGCTGTTGGATTAAAACCAGTTTAGTTCATGAAGAATTTCTGCTCGTTCTCAGTCATCGTTGTGACTTGTAAGAGTTAACTGTTGCAGAAGTTTTTAGGGGACGATCTTGTTTAGGTTATGGCTGGCTATGGCACAGTGCAATATTTGACAGTGCATCAAATAAAAGCAAAGAAGCATGAGTTTGAGTTAGCTCTTGCTTCTTGCAACTTCATAATTCACATTTGGATTTATTTTCTCTATATTTCACTTCTAATTATATTTTAGTAAGTATTTTTAAGCGCGTTGATGTAAAGGCTTTTCCAGCGGTAGCGATCCTAATTATTCTGTTAGCGTCAGCTATCCATCAACGCAAAACAACGCAATTCAAATTGAAAGTTTTAAAATATAAGAAGTTTAAATCGTAAAAAGTAATTAACTCTTTCCATATGAGTTCCTTTTCTTAACATATTTTATTATAGCTGATTCTTCAACTTTTGAAAATTAAAAAAACTATTCAGTCCTGCTGCTGTGGTGGTGATTGAGCTGGTTTTTCCCCAGCTTTTTGTAAAGACATTCGTGATCTAAAACCAAAGAAATCCGGTTAAAATGCAATAGCAGAAATGCATTCAGCTAATAATCTGGCCGGTACAATATATAATTTGAAATTTACCGTATTTGTCCAGCAAGTAAAGGATTGAAAGCGTACAACCAATCCTGTATATCTTTGTCTTGAGGAGGCTGTACAGTGTACGTCCGTTCTTTTGTAACAATTCTGTATTACATGAAATAAAGTTAAGCATGAACATTATGCACAACCAAAGAAAATAAAACATTTCGTTCATACGTAATGATGCTGGCTTGAGGCCCAACTCCTTCTGGATCATAAACTACTTGGGAGTTTGCTAAATTGATTACATTCCTTTCTACAGGATCTTTTTCATCTCGGAAGAGAAATACGTATGGTCTCCTTACGGTCTATCCATTTCATAAAAAATTCTGTACTTGCACTCTCAACAAAACATGACGCAATATTTTCCGTACTGGATTGATAAATTGAAAAACTCACCACCCAACGCTTTTTCCATACACTTCTTCGCCCATCACATATGTGTAAACAACCTCTTTTGGAAATCACAGAGCTAATTCTAATCTCTTCGATTTCTGGGATGTATGTAAAATATTCTTTTGATGGTGATGATGGATTGGTTTTTGAGCCGGGTGATAGCCCTTGGAACATGTTTGCAGCAGATCCCGTAATAATTAGAGATTTCGGTCTCTCGGCATTGTCACATCTATTATGTTGCAAAAATCCGCCACTTTGTTGCTGCTGACTAAAACTAAATATCAAAGAGCCAAGATGGCAAAATACTTATTATTACACTACTGCTATTGTTTTGTTGTGCGGTAAGGATCATCATCACTTTTTCAGTTAGTAAATATTATTCTATTCTGAACTGAGTGAGAATTAAAAATACGGTGAGTGCAAAAATCCAAAAACAAAAACATTCCACATTCATACCTAATTGATGGCGATGGAGTCATGGAGGGAACAACGGCCGGTCCCTCGTCACTTCCATTTCCACTAGCTGGAGAAGTCAACTGGTTAATGTATTCACGCTCCTGCAAATAAATTATTTGTTTGTAATGCATGCTACTAAAAAAATACGCTAGACAAACAATCTGTGGAGGGAAACTCGAAGCATACCTTGTTAATTGTCCCTTGAATCAATCGCACGAACTTTAATAAAAGATCCCTTTGAGCACAAGTTAGCTCACAACTATCGCTGGAATCACTGGAGTGCCTCTTATTCAAACTAGCAGAATGGATTGGTGGACTTCTTCCTTCTTTTGCCGCCATATTACATACTTCCTGTAATAAAAACAAACATGGAGGGGTTAGTAGCCATCTTTGTTGAAGGACGTGGCCATAACGCGGTCATAGAAGAGTAACTCAATGGTTTGTTCAATTTCTCTAAATCTTTTCCAACGGCATGACTAAGACGCCGAACTGACAACTTGCTTGATTTGGAATGAAATTGATGGATAATGATAAACAAACGAAAAGGTACCTTTTCCTCTTTACTGCTCCAATTTCTATTTGGCACCACACTTGTTTTTGGTGCGGGTGACGTCATAGCCTCCCTCAACAGCAAGGCATGTCTAACTTTCTCTACTTCTTCGAGTCGAGTAAGTTTCTCAAGCTCCCATTGGTGGTCGAAAAGTAAAGAATCTCCTCGAGGACGCCAACCACTAAGATTTTCTTCCCCTCGTACATATGCGCCACTAGTGTCCAAAACCCTACGTATTCTTCGGGCAGATCGGGATCCTTAAGAAAGTTAGTAATTGGAAAATAATAGTCCACAGTCCACGCACCATTGCATGCATGGAGCATCTGAAAGTCAATTAATGCAATTCATACCTATGTCACTGGCCCTTCGTAAAATCAATTCATACAATCCAGCAAGACGATTGGCATCAGGTGAGTTTCGGAATGGATTTGAAAAGAATTGCTTGAAAGATCGAGGTCCAGAACGCCCATGAATTTCAATACACAAATCTTTGGTCACAATTGCAGGTTGTCCACACGATTCGAGCTGTGTGCAAAATTTTTTGATTAAACGATGAAATAATATTAACTGCAAGTTGTTGAATCATTGCATTACATCCAAATAGGCTGAGATTGTTAGGAAAACATGCTCTCCAGAGGGAGTGCTCCTGTTGAGTAAATGAGAATTATGAAGGCTAGAATCCCAAGCGGCTTCAAAGCGGAATAGAGATCTGTCTTCACCAAGACACTCCAAGTATTCACCAGGAAATAAACCAAGGCTGAGAACATTTTCGTCTGAGTCTTCATCATCGTAGTCAGTCTCACAATATTTTGACTCCGGAGTTACTCGTATTCGCCCTATTGTGGAAAGAATTAAAAAATCTAAATGTATAATAATTCGTCTTAATTCAGGTAAAACTTTTAGTCAGGTATGGTCACACCGGTCACACAAAAAAAGAGTACATCCTAAAAGCCATAAGTGTTCAAAGTACATCTTACAACAAAAAGATCAAAAATACTTTGGAATCAATTAAATTATAAATAAGTAATGAAACAATTCCCTGGTGTCTACAATTCTTTGGAGTAAACGTTTACATACGCCTGTACAGAATTCTATGCATTGTTTAAGTAATTCCGAATTGTTTTTAAAATTAAATCACTGAAATTTCACGAAAAAAATAAGCAAAAGTATATGCAATCATTGTTAAAGATAAACGTCATAATAATGTGATTTGCTGAAAATAAAAAATATGGCCACTAATGAAGTACAAAGCGCATCCTATTCCCACAATTAGCGTTGAAAGTTTGAACAACATACCAACGAGTACTTCACGAACATCCCTCCACTTAACTTCTTCATCCGTTTCATGTACAATGGTGACTCGAATTCTCCTCTGTATTCCTTGATGCAGTATGAAAACGCCTCTGCAAGGGAGATTATCCCCATGACTGACTGTGCACGGTAAATACTCGCCACTGGAGCCCAGTTCGCATATTTCAAACCAAACGAGCAGCTCCAGTTTTTTTGATATGTGTGATGTCATCAAGGAGTGAGATGGACTCAGGACGGCAGATAAATTATTCATTGGTGCCGTCGCTAATGGAAAACGAGAGGATCTGACTGGGGCGGAGATTGGAATTGGTGGACTTTGCTTCATCCTCCTGGGGGTTCTTGAGGTTAAACAACTGTATTTTATGAAATTATTATGTATTTCATTCTTTATTATTATTATTATTGAGTGGGGTGACAAAAAGGGATTACTCACACAGTAGTTTCCTGCTTAGAGTCCCTATGCAGAGGATGTTGCTGGTAATGGCCATAAACTTCGAACAAAATGGGCTGGCACATTATGTATTCGATAAAGGAGCCGGTTACAGTCACAGTTATCTAAATGATTTAAGAATGTTTTAAGTGAAAATGTAAATTAAAAACAGAAGCAATCCTTCAAACCGGTGAATTTTTTAAAACCCTATATAAGCGAAAACTTACATTCTGACTGTATGAAAAATTAATGGGAATCGATTTGCCTGGATTTTTCACAGGTTCAGTTGAAAATGTTTCATCATTACGGTGAAGAAATCTGCAAAAATATTCAACAAATAGATCGTGAATATCTTATAAATTTGCCAACTGAAGTATCACAATGCCCCATATACTAAGCTTTAAAGTTTACCTGAACTGAACAAAAACATCAGAGAAATCTTGTTCCACTCCCACCGCATTAACAATAATGACCCGAAAACTAAAATCCTTGCCACGCTGCAAATGGTACAAGTTATCATCCCGAAGGCCCATTAGCTCCTTATTATCCTTCTTTTTCAAGTGTTCCAAAATAGTGCGCACATTTTCCTGAGAATTCGCTTCTTGCTCCTCATCATTGTCAAAATTAATGCGAGCACTTTGTTTCACAACCAATTGGGAATTCAACACCGTATCCGTATCATCTGAAGTGCTAGCTTGCACAATCAACTTGAGGTATCCTTTTACATCGCCGTGCTCATTCACAATGGGCACTTTCTCATGTAGAAGAGATACGGGGTATATCATGTTGGACAAATACACGTAGGATCTACCTATGAGTCTAAACCATGGAAATCTATCATAGAACGGATCACTTATAGAATCCCCGTTGGAGTTTCCATTCAATGAAGGATTGGGAGAGCTAGGGGAAACATCATCGGCAGAGTTTTGGTACATTTCCCTCATCAGTTCTAGCCTTTGTCTGTGTGAAAAATTAAACATTTGTCTCAGAAAAGCTAACAATAATCTCGTTTTGGCTGTAAAATTTTAGTATTCATTTACAGAGAGCTAAAGTGCGTATGCTGTACTAGTATAGAGGTTTTTAGTTAAAAGTTAGTTAGTCACACAAAGTATGCTGCACAGATTAATATGCTGAAAGTTAGCAAACACGTTTTTTATTCCGTTTTAAAAATGCTGCATGCATATGAAGACGAGGCTGGCACTCGTGTTTATTATAGCAAACAAGCCCCAAACAAGCTTTGCCCTGTGAAAGCATGTAGTGGGAAAACTGTGTAGGACCTTAGCCAAATGCAGCTATTAGCATGCATAGACTCATCAACTAGTTTGCAGCAGTCTTGATCCTCATCGTCCACATTTACCATCATCCCTTGTCTCATCAGCTCAACTCGATGTCTACAAGTTAAAATTTCACTTGAAATTTGTCCAGTCAACTTGCTGAGTTTTACCAAGTCTGCTTTTAAAATATGGTTCCACCCTCTATTTATCATTTAGCAGTTTTATAACCTGTAGCCATCCCGTAAGTGTAGGTCATGAGCAACTGACAAGTACTGTGAGTAGTTAGAGATATTAATCTCTATTGCGGCAAAAATGTCAAAGATAAACTTTGTTTGCCAAAATCATCATGCCAAAACAGAAAAAAAAGGCTTGAATTTCTGTTCTTCACATTTGGAAAGCATTTTTCTGATGCTTATTTATAACTAAATCATGCAAATAACAACTAAAAGTTTAATATGATATGACATAGTGGAAGTGAAATAAAATTTGGTATCTATAACACTTGTGCATTGCAGCGTGAAAAAATTGGGTGTCTTGCATTTGTATTTTTGGAAGGAAAAGTAAGCGTCACAAAAAATGAGTGACTGGTTGCCATGAAATGAGATTTTACCAATACGAGTCACTAAACTGCCAACCTTACTTTTTTCCTAGTGGGATATCCATCTTACAATAAAGTACGTGAATGAAAGAATATTAGAAAGGAAAAGACAGCTGAACTCACCTAAGTTTACTCAGCGTCCAGTAGTGGGTAGCACCATTCTTAATATCTTGAACCTCTACAGCTACTACAGTTTTACATGAAAGGAGACTGGAAGACTCGTAATCACATTGGTAGCGGTCTTCAGAAGCAGCCATGAAGAATTCCTCAGACAAAGGAGAGTATAACGTGTCCGTTAGCAGAGTGAACTGAAATTGGACCTGTCAAAGAAAACCACAAAAATTCAAAGCTACTTCAGTAAATGAAGCCTCCTTCACCTTGCAGCTAACTAAGCTCTGATTTGTTTCCAAAACCTTTTTCTTCAACTCTACAGAAATTGCGTTGGCTTCTTTGAGAAATATCGCATTTCCCCAGAGATCATCTCTCAGTGATGTGAAACGGTAGGATTTCCATTTCCGAAATGCCTTCATTGCCAACGCATACTCTATCTCACTCCAGTTGGCCACTTCTACAGGTGCATTTACTAGAGATAATTTATGAAAGATTTTACAAGCCAATCAAGACTAGTTCCAAAATCCATAAAATGGCATGAAACAAAAACTGAATGCGCAATGTCTCTTACATTCATTTTCGTTTTCATCTTCTTCGATGAACGAACTGTGCAATATTTGAGATTCTTCCATGTTGGAGCCTGCCATTGAGCTGTACATGGACATTGTCATGCTTTGCTCTTCCACTTGTTTTTCCAACGCATCAATTCTGGCTTCGTAATTCTGTCCGTAAAATCAATATGTAACCATTACATTAAGTATGAATTAAGAGTGCAAATGCAAAATCTAAAAAAAATTCTCACTTTGCGCTGTAATTCAAAAGCTGTGTCAGCTTCCAACTTTTCCTTCTTGTATTGCTCTTCCAGTGCTAATAGCCGTTTTTCCATCTCCATTTTTAAATCAATGCCTGTACGAATGAAAATTTATACAGTGGAATATTTTATGATCACAAGTTTAAAATACAAAGCTGTAATTAGCATCTAAATACTTCTATGAACATTTTCATGGTCCACAGTTATCTAGCCCCGATTTTGGACCCTTATATCCTTGCAATTTTGTATTAAAATTCTACACACCTTGTTTTTCAAGCAATTCAATCTGAGCATAGTTCCAGTCAGACTGAACCCCTTGAGAATCTCCACTCTGAAAACCTTCATGCATACTTGTCTCGCATCTAGGTTGCGTTGGATTTGTGAACCGAAACACATGATTCTTCCCAAGAATGACTCTAGAGCCCGAAACAAGCTCCAGTGGTTCTTTAATTTCTCGTCCATTCACATAACACATAGCCCCCTCGCACGGGATGAGTTGCACAACGTTGGCATTGTTTTCAAATATACAGTGCTCGTCTTGAATGTGCGCACCGTACAGTTGAATATCCTACATTAAATCCATCAAATGCAATTCGTATATTCTTTGTCCTACCCATATCTATATACAAAGCAAAATAATTTGAAATGCATATTTTAGCATTTACCGATTCAGAGTCCGCCGATCCAACTTTGGTTACACCATCTTTTAAATAGTACAGTAAACACTCGGACATGAATGGATCTTCATTTAAATTTACCAAATGAGGAGTTTTCTTTGGACTGAAAACTCCAACGGTGCCTCCATCTTCTTTAACAGCTACTCCCATTTCTGCAAACACTGCTTCACGTTGCATTCGAATCTGTTCTGTTCGCTTCAACTTGTCTTCCCATGTCTCATTTAGCTCTATATTTGAAATAGAGTTGCAAAATATAGGGGCAATCTGGAGTATGGCGTAATCTTGTAAAAAGAACCTGTACAGTTACTTTGGTACCTGCAATAAGTTTTTCATTCGCTTGCAACTGCTCTACTGCTTCTTCAGTAATACTGCTGGTACTATTTTTCACTAGTCTGGGGTGATTTGCATTGGTCGTGTGCATAGGACTGCTAGAACTGGTTACTTCAATGGCACAATCATTATTACTGGGGCCAGCATTATTGTTACTTGCCGTACTGTCCTCTGTTTCGTCTTCTACAAACAGGCCTTCTTGGGTCAACAAAGTCTTCAAGCGTCTAATCTCATCTTTGAGCTCGCGGATAAGTTTAGCATTAGCATCTTCATTCACAACCGCTTTGCAAACTATTTGTTTGGCTCGATCTGCATATCTGAAGAGAAGATAGTATATTTTCTTACATGCTGTGTGTGATTATATTAGGGGTAAAGTAGTTAGCAAGTCCGTTTTGTTGTAAAATTATGCAAGTACCTGAGAGTAGATAGAGTTTCTTCATAATTGATATCTGCTGGACTAATGGCGGCTATCATTGCCGTTTTTGAGTTCCCACCGAGACTTTCTCGAAGCAGCCATGTGAGAACAGAATCTCGGTATGGAATGAATTCAGCTTTCTTCTTATTGGCTGCTGACTTTTTAGTGTTCGACTGTTAATCGTTTAAAATTAATTAAAATTGAGCTAATATATTTGCAATAGTAATTAGTGCACACTAAAACAAAATGAAATGGGTTAATGTTATTCTTACCGAATTTTCCGCTAATGCTGATATGACTTTCCCTAATGTGGTTAAACTTTTATTGATATTGGCACCTTCCTACATAATAATAAAATATGAATGCATTATTATTGGATTCATAAAATTTTACAGTTTTTTTTCAATTTATGCATTTGCGTTTTTACTTTTAATCTAGTCCCTTTAGCACCGGTAGAATCGGCACGTTCAGAACCAGCTAAGTCAACTAGTGATATTTTGGACGCCTAAAAAACCAGTGAAAAAGTATTATGGGGCAATAAAAAAACTTATAAAACATAAAAAATACTTTTCACACTTACTTTCTCTGCTGTTAAGTTAGTAACTACATCATAACGTTTCTGGGTAAAAATGATGGTAAAAACGGCATGAGATCTAGAACTCGTTTCGTTCATATTTGTGGCTGCCACAGTCCTGGCTTTGTTTCCTTCATCCATGAGTTCATGAATATCTTTGTACGAAGTTACAGCCAGTTTACTCAAATCCTCTACATATGGACCCAGCAATGGGTGTTCTCGAACGCGCAAATTTCCTTTGTTTTGAGGATTCAACAAGTCCCGCACACGCTCACAGTATATTTCCATGTAACTCACCTACACATGCAGCGTTGATCAGAAGTAATTAACTAATAAAATGAATTGTTTTGTTGCAGGTATTTAATTAAACATAATTAATTTACCTCCACTGAAAATTGCAGGCCAGACTCGTCCTCATTGATCCGTTGAAACAAATCTTTACATATTTGCGGAATAATGCCCTCTTGCCCTTCTTCTTGTTTCCCCATCCTCAAAAAGTTTTTTTTAATTAATATTATTTCTCACATTTAGAAAATATAAATATTGCTAAATCATGTGCAACATACATAGTGTAAGATTTTCCGGAGCCAGTTTGGCCATATGCAAAAATGCATACATTGTATCCTATCAAATTGTACAAACAAACGGTTAGTGTGCGTTTATGACTATGACAAATCATAAAATGTCATTAATCTATGACATTTGTCATGCTAGCTGGTATTAAAGAGAGAATTTATTCCTTATTGCCCGCGTTGAAGAAGTAAAAGCTCGTGTTTGTTAAGCTTGAGTTATCACCAGTCGTATAAACAAAAAACATACCACAGCAAAATAAGCTGTGGACAAATGGGATATGGTTATAGTCTTGCGAGCAAAAGTGCTGCTTTTTTCCTCAATAAGGGAAGGCATATTGTGTACATCTGACTGGCCGTAATGAAACCCACAAGTAGCAATAAAATGGACTTATGGGTACAATAACTCCACTTTAAGGATTATTTCAAAGAAAGTGTTGATCTGCTGCTTTATGTTCTACAGTCTATATTCTGCATTATTGTTCCAGTGAAAATTTTTTTCGAACGTAAGTTCACTCTATATATTTTCGTTACATAGTAACCTACTTCTATGGTTCACTGCCAGTTAACCATCCAAATAAGATATTGGATCAATACTCCTTACATAGTTTCAATTTTTTTAATCGCCCGAAATAGAATTTTTTTTATCACCCCTACCTCCTGAATTATTTTCCAGGAAATGAATAAATTTGAAAATGTCGCATGTTGTTGGTATACAGTTTTGTACTCTTCGGTAGTCATGATTCGTTTGCAGAAATTAAATCTATTAATTTGCCCTTTAATCGAGTGATGTATTTAAATAAACGTAACGTATGTGTATATGTGCAAAAAAGGAATCAGTGGCACGCTACCTGGCAATAAATAATGTCAAAAACTGCTAAGGAAAATCTCTTCAAGGCAATTTTGGGACTTTTTTTCAACGCAAATTTACGTGATTGGTAACGTGGGCATTGATTCGTCTTGGTAATCCACTACTCTATATTCATAACTTACTTGACGTCACATTACATTAAATGATTTACCTGATCTATATATATATATATCAATTTTAATATTGGATTTAATGAAATTTAACTCTCCGAAGCTTTTTAATCAGCAATTTTGTTTTTATGAGCCTTATTTTCACCAATTTAAAAACTAAAATGAGATGCTTAAATTCTGTTTTAATAAATAAGTCTGGAATTCCTAACCTTCAAATGCATGGACAAGCATTTCTTTTCCAATGTCTTTATACACCTTTTCTTGGGATGCAAAATTTGGATCGGATTCCTACAAACATACAAACATCGGAAAAATTTAATTTATTTCCATGTAAATTTGAGTGTGACTACATTATTTTTAATTGCTTTGTCTTGATTTTCAGTTGATTTCATTGACATACTTTCTGGCTTTTATTATCATGTGACAGCAAACAGTGCAACTGCAACATTTTATGCACGACGTACACAATCAAGTTTAGTAGCCTTAAAATGGGGCAATGTGGGAGCTTTCGCACCCTACTCTCATTCAGCCAGAATTGAATGGAGTGCATGATAAGTAATTAGGGTGGATTTTCATACTGACTCACAATCACATAGTCCTCATGAGTCACACAAGCGATATATCACAGAAGAAATGCAAATATTTTTCGCAAAATTTTTGACTTTGTAGCTTACTAATAAATACTTTCACTAAAGAAAAAAAAATCAATTGCAGTCCTACTGTTCTAAATCCATAATGTACTGTTTTCATTTACATAAGCATATATTCAACACAATCAAATTTTCCTTACATCAGTATGACTCCAATAGGAGTAGTCAAAATTGAATGATTTGACATTATCCTTCCCCGACAACTTTGGATTCATAATATCTGAAACGAAAAGTAAAAATAAATTATTTTCACTCACAACTTCAAAATCTTAGTATACTTGAATTCTTCCAACTTACAGGTGGAAGTTGAGCCCTGCATCTCAATAATGCATTTGGAATCATTTGTAATCTCCCTGTTGTTAAAGGGACGAACCCGCACAGCCACTTTCACCGACGACATAATGATTTGCTAACTATCTATTCTTTATTAAACTACCTATTCTGCTCACAGAGCCTCCGAAAATAAATAGATCTTACACTATCACAGAGTAAATTGCCTTAGTTCTCATTATTATTCATTAGACGCACAAGTATAAGAAGGACTTTGTGAGTGAATTAGAAAAGTGAACTCTTCACGTCTTCACTCCTCACTCACTCACTTGCTCACTTTGGATTAATGAAAAATGCAGCTGTACTGAAGATCATCTTACGTTCTGTCGCACTATACTAATAATTTCTATTCAATATTTGACCAACTGTTCAGCAGTTCACCAGTCGGTCTTACCGTCACTCCCAGTTCTCTACACTTTCTCGCGCAGGATCAATATACTTTCTCCCCCATGTCGTATGCACTCCATGCATAAACAGCATATGGTAAAACTAACTGTACCATCTGACTAGGTATGCTGCATTCCGGGTGTGTATTTATGCTTGAACATGCTTGATTCCAGTATTCTACACTACGCACTACTACTAGATGCATAATGTGCATAGCAGGTAAAAGTTGGGTCACTTCGGCCCTTTCAGCAATAAAATTATTTCTTTTTTAAGACATTTAATGGTTGCTCAGTCCATTTTTTTAGTGTTCTATGGACCGTGAATTCGAATGATTTAAATTGCAATGCATGGTAAATCAAGATAATGCCTATGTCAAAACCATCTAATTTTATTTCCTAATTGAAAACTGCAGTATACTGCTACAATCCATCTATAGGCTGTTTTCATTTTGCGACTTTTCTTTGTGCCAAAGTACAGTATAGACTAGTTTCGTTCGCTAACAATTATTATTTAGATGCTGAAGTGTGACTGCATCATAAGCAAAGGCATACAAAAAATCCCGTCTTTTCAGTGTGCAAACAAAAAGGAGTTTTTTTTATAGCCGCCGTAACTGCCTTAGGGTTAGTTTATGCATTTTCATTGAAGTGAAGAGTGTTCGGATAGGCATAGGAATTAAGGACTTGGATAAGAAAGCTATGGCATCAATTATTAATCACGTCCTGATTATGCTTAATAGGCTCATTAAATGACGCTACTACTTTTTGATAAACAAAGTAATTATACAGATAAGAACATTGACGAAGAACATCACTCGCTCGCTTCATCGCTCATCGCTTTCATTGCTGGAAGTAGAGAAAACTTGAACTGGATAGTGAAAGGCTGGAGAAAAGCTCTTTCTAACTTTTCTTACAATTCTTGCCGGCAAATTTGAAAGACACGTAGTAAGAACACGAAGGTTTTGCTGTGTTAAGTGAGCAAAATTAATTGGTTTGCTATTGCTAGATTAATGTTGGAACTAGGGAGAAGCACTAATTAAGTAGTACCTCCTAATTATACGCTTGTACATTAAATGTCATCGTTAAATTACTCAATTACATCAATTTTTGGTGAAGTAAAAATGATCAGTGATGTGAATTGGATCTCTTAACGATTTATAGGTTAGTTTTCCTCATTGTTTTTGTTTTTATTTATTTAAGACACTGAACGAGCAATGCAGTTGGAGTCACTTTAGCAGCATAATGGCATAATAATTGTTGCTAATAATTTATTAGAAAATCAGACAATTTTGGATTATGTGGCGAGCTCCAAATTCTATATTAGCACTCAGCTCTGTCCCCGTGGGAAACAATAAAGGCTGGGTGAAAATTAAGTACAAACATGGACCTGAATTTCTTGTCCCCCGGCGTCAGTTTGGCATGTTTATTGCGAGAGCGTTAAAGTCTGTCCTCAAAATTCGGTACCTAGTACTAGGAGGAGCTGCTGCTGGAAGTGTCAGCCTTCATCAGGTTTGAAAAACAACGTATATCTAGATAACTGAATAATGATTTTACTAATCTGAGCTGATTTTTAATAATATAGAGTTACAATGGATGGAAAGAATCGTTACCAGATATTAAATGGCTGAAAGATATGATGCCGGCACCAGAAACCGTGGATAGTTGGCAAGGTTCTATCATGGAAATGAAAGAAAAAATACGAAGTTTTGAACTAAGTCCGGAGTTTAAGTCGATGGGGGAAAGCAAGCTAAATAATTTGAAAAGCTGGTTTGATGAGCGGTTAGATAAAGCAATTAAGGCTTCAGAAGAGGATGACGGTCCATTTGAAGTGTCAGCATCGCCTGCCATACTTCACCGGTTTACCGCAGGTATTGTGTCTTATTTCTTGACATCTTTTGTTTATAGTTTATGGCTCCGGTTTTTTACGCATTGTTTTAAGTCTCGTTCAACTTATGTTTGTCTCTAGCAGCTGAACCTTTTGGTGGCTCTGTTTACCCATCTAAAAGGGATACAATCGGTTTGTTAATTTTGCTTTTATTCATTTGATATCACTGGAGCAGTACGCGATAGTCCCTGTTTTCATTTACCAAAGGTTTTAACTATTTATTCCTTATTTTCAGACTCTATGCACATTAGAGTAGAAAACCTTCAAGAGGAATTGATCAGGGTTCAGCTCAAGTATCAAAAAGAGTTGGAGAAGCTTGAAAAGGAAAATAAAGAGTTGAGGAGGCAACTATTGCTGCGAGGAAAAGATTTACAGACAAAAAGAAATATTAAGGTATTATATTGTCTTGTTGGTACTACTATAGCTATAACTGTTTTTTAATTATTAATACCATGTTTTGTTTCTTAAATTGTAGAAATCCTTGATTGATATGTATAGCGAAGTGTTGGATGAATTAAATGAGTTTGATTCTTCGTACAAATCTGCTGACCACTTGCCTCGCGTTGTGGTCGTAGGCGATCAGTCTTCTGGGAAAACAAGTGTTCTTGAAATGATAGCTAAAGCCCGTTTATTTCCTAGGTAGAATCACAAACTCTTTATGTGTTTGTGTGCTTATTGACTTGAAATGGCTATATCTTGAAAATATATTTTATCAATTCAGGGGCTCTGGGGAAATGATGACTAGATGTCCTATAAAAGTAACATTAAGTGAAGGTCCATACCATATTGCACAATTCAGAGATTCCACTCGAGAATTTGATTTGTCTAAGGAATCTGAGTTGTCCGAACTGCGTCGAGAAATCGAAATCCGAATGAGGAATAGTGTTAAAAATGGCAAAACGGTATCAGACCAAGTCATAAGCATGACTGTGAAAGGACCTGGGCTGTCTAGAATGGTTTTAGTTGATCTACCTGGAGTAATATCTGTGAGTAATTATAGATATTACATGTTGTTTATATTTTACAAACGTCGTTGTGTAAAAATCCTGTTTTTAATTTTTAGACACAAACTGTGGATATGGCAGACGACACTAAAAAGTCCATTATGGAAATGAGTAAACAATACATGTCCAATCCTAATGCAATCATTCTATGCATTCAAGATGGTTCTGTTGACGCAGAACGAAGCAATGTTACTGGTTTGTTATTTAATTGAATGTGCAGTTTAAATTTAAATTCTATACTTACACAGTAATTATCTACCGAAAATACTCACTTTTTGCATGCTTAGATCTCGTGTCTCAAATGGACCCTCAAGGAAAAAGAACTATTTTTGTGCTCACCAAAGTAGACCTTGCAGAAGAAAATTTAGCTAATCCAGACAGGGTAAATTTAAATTACTTTCTTTTCTGAATAAGTTGTTTGTTTGTTCGCTTTTGGAAGGATCTTAATGTCGAAATAAAGCATGCTTGTTTCATGTATTGTAGATTAGTAAAATCCTTTCTGGACGGTTATTTCCCATGCGTGCACTTGGTTACTTTGGAGTTGTAACAGGAAGAGGGAATACCAATGATTCAATTGACGCCATTAAAAAATATGAAGAGGATTTCTTTAAACGATCCAAGTTAGTCAAAGCTGGTCAAATTGGAACAACTCAAGTCACTACCAAGAATTTGTCTTTTGCCGTTTCCGAATGTTTCTGGAAAATGGTTCGTGAAACTGTAGAACAGCAGGCAGATGGTTTTAAGGCCATGCGATTTAACTTGGAAACAGAGTGGAAGAATAACTTTCCAAGGTCTGGTGACTTATAAGTATTCGTTACTTAACAAAAGTTAATTGAAATTTTCGCCTAACTTCCGGTTTCCTAAACTTTTTCAGGCTTAGAGAATTAGACCGAGAAGAGTTATTCGAGAAGGCAAGAGGAGAAATTTTAGATGAAGTAGTCAATTTGTCTCAAGTCTCCGCAAAAGATTGGGAGGACATGATTACTAAAAAATTGTGGGATAGTATGAGCGTATATGTATTTGAAAACATATATCTTCCAGCTGCTCAATCCGGCTCAGTCAGTAAGAAAAAAAATATTTCTTACTGTGTTCTCATTGACCGAAATGTTATATTTTCATTTTTCATCATTCTCATTTACACAGACACATTCAACACAACAGTAGACATCAGGCTAAAACAATGGGCCGAGTCTCAGTTACCACTAAAATGCGTAGAAGTGGGATGGGAAGTCTTAAGGGAAAAGTTTATGACGTTTTTAGAAAAAGCTAAGGCGTCTAAAAATCATGATGATGTGTTCGATAAACTCAAAGGGTCAGTTGTAGAGGAAGCAATTAAACGCCATGAATGGGAAGAGAAAGTAAGCTAAATATAGCACTACGAAATATTCACTAAGGACGGTGTAAAATATTTTGTTGTTTGTTAGGCTCCTGATGTGTTGAGAGTTATTCAGTTAAATACATTGGAAGATCGGTCTGTTCATGATAAATACCAATGGGATAGTGCTGTAAGATTTTTAGAAGAGTTTGTGAAAGAGAAGTTGAAGGTATTTTTTATAAAACTATGACATTTATATTAAAAAACTATTTCTAGCCTGAAAGTAACATTAAAGGGGGCATAATTTATGAAAAATAATTGGAACTAATTTTTAGGCAACAGAAGATCTTGTGTATGAAATGGTTGGCCCTGGATCACTCGAAAGGTGGTTGAAATGGAAATATGTTTCTAATGAACAAAGAGTTAAATCAGCAGTAAAAACAGAAGTGGAAAATTTACTAACGAATATAGATGTCAGTAAAATAAACTTTTACTTTAATAAGGACATCTCAAGGTAGTGAAATATTCTAATGGGATTGTTCTTTTTATAGAAACATCCACCGTCTTTATCTCAAGATGAAATTACTGTAATTAAGAAAAATGTGGAGACGAAAGGTGTAAAAGCCGATCCTGACGCCATTAAAAGCACGTGGTTTCCAGTTTATAGAAAATTATTCCTTAGAAAAAGTTTAGAAAAGACCTATGAATGCAAGAAAGGATATTGGATTTATTCAAAAGGAGTCGAGGGAGAAGTAATGAGAAAAGATCTATATTTCCCATTTTTAATGTCTTCATAAATATGTTTATGATTAATCGTTATTACTATTTAGATGGACTGTAATGCTGTAGTCCTATTTTGGAGGATTCAACAAATGTTGCGGGTCACTTCCAATGCATTGAGACAACAAGTTGTGAATAGAGAAGGTACGGTACTTACTCAAATTGTGATGTAATGATTTGTGTTATATTGTACGAATGAAATGAGCAACATTATTACCCTGATTTTACAGCTCGTAGATTGGAAAAAGAAATTAAAGAGGTTTTAGATGACTTTGGTCAAGACAAAGATAAAATTACACAACTGCTCACAGGGAAACGTGTGCAACTAGCTGAAGATTTAAGTATGAAAAAATAATAGCAACTGAAGTATAATTACTGTCTATTGAATATTCTTTTCGTAATGTAATGGCATGTTTTTTAATAACAGAACGAGTACGCCAGATACAAGAGCGCTTAGAAGAATTTATTCAAGCCCTAAACGCAGAAAAGTGACATGTTACTTCATTCTAGTTAAATTTCGTAATAAATTGTTTCGTTTGTCAACTTTGTTCAATGAAAAAATAAACGTAACTTAAAACTTTTACTGCTCTCTGATTAATTGAAGTAGTCAGTTGCGCTTTACTTCATTACCAGTCATCAACTGTCAGCAGCAGTTTGTTCATCACAGTTGCTTATTACATCGATGCTATTTTTGTCTTCCTCCCTACACCTTTGCGGCTTCTTTTCATGGGCTTTTTTCCTCTCAGGAATGACATCTAAAAATGCATCTTTCCAGGAACTCCCATGGGCAACCTGGTGGAGTATTTGGAAGACTATAGGAAACAATAAAATTGCAAATCCGTACATAATTCTTCAAGCTAAAATTATTGATTAAATCCTGAGCAAGCAAAAAACGGTAATTGTAATTGTACCATGATCAATGGTCAGGACCCGGCGTGTTTTCATATCAATATGCTCATCAATAGGAAGGCGAGCGTGTTTTACTTGAAACTTTTCAGCTACACCATGACATAATCCCTGAAAATTAAAGAATATGAAATTAAACCTTGTAATTTCAAAAATGTAAAGTTTTTTATTAAATCTTGTGCATATTCACTTTATGGTTATTATGATCTACTAGCCCACCGATAACGTATAAAAATCCATTTCCCAGCGTTTCTAACGTAGAGTCTGATTCACTAGTTAAATACACTATTCGATCTTTGGGATAATCTTCAAGGTTTGAGAAGTGCTCATGGGTAAAATTTACCTGAATGTTGAAAAATTAAAAAATTCATCTCTTTATTTCATGGACAATCCCACTAAAAAACATCACTTCATAATAGCTAGCTAAAAAAATTATCATGACGGCTTACATCCCAATGAGTCCAACCTGAATTTCTTTCAATGCATTTTCGAGATGGTCCGCTAAAACTTGTTACATAAAATTGCAAAGGATTTTCAAACTTGCGATTAATGCTGTAGCATCTGTGAACTTGCTTTATACATTTTGCTATTTCCTAAAAATGAGGAAGATAATTACTATTATAATAATACTCAACAAACAAAAAAATGTTTATGGTTTAAATTACTTATTAATTGTAAGTAGTAGCTCACCCTTTCCGCCATATAGTTATCAAAACTCATATCGATCGCAACTCCAACTTTACATTCCGAATTTTTCATCACATTTAATTTCATAAAACTTCGTAGTTTACTATTCCGCAAGGCCGTTGAAATAACGGCCACATCATCAGGGCCTTTAAGACTATTTTCCACAGCTGCTTCAGCTTTCCAACGTTGTTTCGCCTCTTTACGTCTCTGTCTTTCAAGTTTTCTCTTTTCTGGACGATGTTCAATCCACTTTTGTTTTCTAATCAGTCGTTTTAAAGCACGCTTAGATTGAGAAACCGGTGGGGATGAGGCCGAGGGTGATACAGGTTTACCTGTCAAAAAATGTAGACATCTTTTAACTTTTCCGTAGCTAGTTAGGTCACAATCCTCTGAAATAAAATAAACGTTAAGTGCTTCTGTATACCATCTCCAGAAAAGTTCGGGTTTACATCTATTTCATTTTCTTCAATACTACAACACGAGTTTTTCTCCAGAACCGTTCCTTCCGCCATGATTTATGCGGAAAATAAAAATAAAAAGATTCTTCAATGTTGCCTTAATAATTTCTTCTTTATGTAGTTGCTTAGTGTCACTATTTCATCTAAAGATGCACTTTCAAACTTAGTAATAA
>Ga0210040_10003633_pt1 | contig 20741 bp, 7 predicted proteins | sample CryGeyCG12114_NA_FD_185462 | JGI IMG/M metagenome (GOLD analysis project Ga0210040, IMG submission 185462) | Groundwater microbial communities from aquifer - Crystal Geyser CG19_WC_8/21/14_NA (SPAdes) (version 2) | ecosystem: Environmental > Aquatic > Deep subsurface > Groundwater | place: USA... | reverse complement strand
GAGGTGACGGTGGCGGTGGCGATTTGAACATCTCCCCAACTACTGCAATTTGTCCGTCATTTTATTTAATTTGTTGACGAGTTCATAACCCCTGGTTGGGCTCAGCCAAGTTGCTCAGGAAGTTTTTCAAGTTTCAATTATAGTAGTTTTTCTATTTTTAAGGCATTTTTCAATGTTTATGGGCGTAAATTGCTTGGATTAAGCACCTGCTTGCTTTGTTCACCCCTCTAAGGATATTCCTCTCTTAAAGCGATTCTGTTTTATTAAATTATTCTTTTTTGCTTTATCACATCCTAGAAAATTTCTTTGCGTTAAAAAATTTGTGGATCATTGAATATTTTGCAGGTTTTAAATTTTGCTCGTAAGAGTGAATCTGGCTAAAGGCCAGTGGGCCCGGCTAGTATGTTATTAAAACACCATTACAGGAAAACAAAGCCTAACGGCCTCTTATTATGTCCACTTACTGTGGTTTATTGCTATCTACAGCTACATAATATTTATTCGTTGTCAAAATGATAAACCAGTGGAAAAATATAGTTTATCGTGACATGCAAGCAAAAACGAAGAATTTCGCAAACCCTTAGTTAGTTTGTACTGACCGAGCCATTGAAAGCTCACCAGACGCTTTCGTGTACTGACAGACTGTGAGAGTGGATACCATATTTGATGGTTGATAAACAAAAGTGCGTGTCGCATGAAGCTATTTTGGTCATCAGTCTTTTATTCACAGATGCAGTTGCGTAATGCTAAAACCATTCAATTCGGTCAGGAGAGTCGATCAATGCATGTAAAGGAGTTGATATGTTGGCACATCGAATTGTTTAGTTTGTTAGATATTTATAGACTCGGTTGGTCATGAATTTCACTAAACTTAGTTATGGCGGTTACGGGCAATCTTATGTTGCAATAATCTAAATTAAAATTTACATTTGAGTCCTTCTGTAAAGTAAGTTGGGTACAAAGATCTCATGCAAATAATAATACATATCAAGTTATGTAAGAAACTTAAAATTGGCTAAGTTACAATATGGACATGATAATTTTAAGCGCGAAAATACAATAATTTGAATTCTGTCCAAAAGTGGCTCATTTTCTTTTCAAGTCTGCTGACTAAAATGAAGATAAGGAAACCTGTAGTTTGCATAATAATTCAAAGAATTACGGAAATGGGTCCAATCTGTTGGATTTCCAATCACTTGTGTGGAACTGGAAGGGATTAGCTTCGTTTCATCTTTAGTTTTATCGACCACTCCATTGTTGAAGAACAACGGCTCACTATTTTCATGCGGTGAACTATTATGATTATGAGCTTCATTATTGCTGAATCGTGTGATGGATTGAATTCCATTGTTCTCTTTTCGATATTTGGTTCGTCTGTTTTGAAACCACACTTTGATCTGTACACAAAATAACAAGCCATATATTTATTACGATCGAGGAATCACAATCACATTCACTAAATGACTAAAGACACTTGAAACGGGCTTAAGTACTACTGACCAACTTTATATTCAATCTCTATCATGGTGCGTTAAAGTAAGTTTACATATTCAGCAAAAGCAATGTCTGGTTAACTCTAGAATCAATTCGTGACAGGGCGCAAATAACTTTTCCTAAATTATATAGCGATTTCGAACCAACCTGAGTTCCCGAAAGATGCAATCTGGAGGCAAGGATTTGTCGTCTCTCTTCAGACACGAAATGTCCATTTTGAAACTCGAGTTCGAGAACACCAAGTTGCTGTTCAGTAAAGGTAGTACGTGGTCGTTTTGGTCGATCCAGATCCAATGCTGCAGGGATTTGTAGACTTCTCTCCTTCCCATTCATGTCTGTCACAAACACATAACGTACACTACATCAATGCATGAGGAAGAGAGAGTGAATCAAATGAAAAGTTTATCCTTTTAGCGAGGTTTAACACCCAAAAGGCAAAACTTTGCAATCCACCGAATGTGATATAGAATGCCTAATGCCTGGACACAAGGATAACATAAATTTTGCATCCCACTTAGGAAATTAATGTCGGAAAAGTTCAAGCTAAATACAATACGATGGAAATGTAAAAACGGTAGTTGGAAGGCTACGCCTTTTTACTGATAGTTTAAAAATGTTGTGAATGAGATTTTATACACCGAGTGAACGGAACTTGAACTGTATTAACTAACTATACGGCAATGATTTGAAAAATCCTGAAAATGCTAATAGTAACTTCTGAGCTTCAAGAATTCAGCCGATTTACAAATGTGTCACGAAACGCAAGAAAAACTAATAATAGGACAATAAAAAAAGTTTTAAACTATCTGCAAGCGGTGCAAAACTGTGCGACAAGAATAAGAATGTATCGAACGAAAACGTTTACTGCGTTCGTTCAGAGTTCAGATTGAATTCGCTTGTACTCTACTCCAATCCCTAACCTGTGACCACAATTAATCTCACATAATCGGGAACTTGAGCTGAATCTTTTGATCTCTTGCTTTGACTTGGCACTCCGTTACTTTTTTGTGATTTCCTTTCCATTTTAGTATTGTCGCCTATTATTATTGGCACAATTTTTCGTAAACTTTGAGAACTGAAACTACGCAGTAGATCGACTTTGTTGCATTGATTTTATCAGACTGTGTTCCAGCAAACCATTTGCCCGTCCTTTTATTAATTCAGTCAGTAAGTAGCATTTACTATTATTACTTTGGGTTTGGGTACTATGAAACTAACAACAGATGGATATCCAGAAATCCTAAAAAAGCTTTCAATTTCATATTTTTACTTTCATTCATGTGCATGGTGTATTTAGCATAGTGCAACGATATAAGAAATATTACCCGATGCTCACTTTCTTTTTCAATAAAAAGCATCGATCCGTTTATGTTGGAACCTGATACTTGACAGGAAAATTTATAAATAAGTGTCCATTGAAGGTCAGTCAAACAATGATTTATTAAAAAAACTTCTCAGTTCACACAGTGAATGGAGTAAGCATAGCCAGCCAGTTGCAGACAATGCATAGACAACAATGTTAGACTCTTTTCCCTACTAATGACCAGATTTAGTTCAACAGTCAATCAACTGCTTTTCACAGGCACCAAGATAGATACGAGATTGAGCTGTGGGAGTTGGAGTTGGTAATAGGATACTTGTTCGTCTTTTCGTGATTGATTGATTGCTCTACAAGCATCATTTTGCTTTATACGTTAACAAAAGAGATATTTCTATTGCTATATAGGTTAATGAAATGGTCTTCATTATCATTACTACTCTCTTTCAGTCAGTAGTAGTTAGTTAGTATTGCATACAGCCCATATGATGAACTTGACAAGAATACAAAAACGAAAAAGCCCTCCCGTGGTGCACAAATGTATCAATTTTTAGGCTATGTTTTTGTTGTTGAATGTATAGTTTGCGGTTCATTGGCTAAATTGTTTTGAATGGGTCATTAGTTTTTATCAAATACAAAGCTGTAAAGACCTCTTAGTATTTCCAATGAAGTCTTCATTTCCACTCTCAAATATGTAGCCACTGTTTCAGAATAAATAAAATGCTACAAGATTTGTAAAGTGTCTATAGATTTCCTTCAGAAAACTGAAATCAATGGAGCGGAATTCCATGGTTATTGAAAATCTACCTCTACCTATTCTCTTGAATGGAGAGTGTACATCGATTTCTTTCTGATGGCTACATTAGAGACTTCAAGTTAATTCTTATACATGCATAACATTCAAAGTCTCAATGCATAATTTTTACTTGTGGCAACTGACTATAATCTATAAAAAACATAATTAATTATAATTATCTACAAAAATGTCACCGTAGGTAACTGTTGGTGGCAACCAAAGAGCAACACAGCGTATATCCCGTATTCATGGCTTGTACACCCTAAGATGCTTGCATATCAAATAATTAGCTTTTAAGAACAACTTCCACAGGATTTGCTTCCAATAATGGCCGGGGAAATCGCGCAATCTTAATTAGAGAATGGTTGGTTTGTTAGTTAGAAGCAAGCCGCATAAATTTTAACTACATAGCATTATGTCCACTGCAGTACAAACACGGCAAGGAATATTATGGCCTGCAATGCACCAAAGTATTAAGATCCTTATTTTTGTAATTGCAGGCATATATACAATGCACACCATGCACACCATGCACAGCTCCACTAAAATCCATACATGAGTGCTTACATTTACTTCTCACAAAGGTCAGTCATTCATTACCTGTCTGACTTAAATAACACTATTAAGTTACATACTATTAGAATGGAACTCACGCATGCAGTTTACTATGCACTCTCGTTCTCGTTCAGAGGAGAGCAAATCCGTACAAGAATATTAATTGCCAAGTTAGCTTTGACATGATAATTGAAGACAACAATAGCTCATTTATAAGAGTACAAATAAACACCTATGGTCCAATACAGTCAACTGTACATCACGTAGAAAACTGCATCCATGAAATAGGGTTAGTTAATTAGTACGGCATTATGGCATGTACTGACTGAGTAAAATTGATTGTCTACCAATTTACCATGGCCCATATGGATGAAATAGACGTGCATCACTGTTTTTTAAACTCGTTTGATTACGATTCTAATAGATTATTTGTTACGTGCATGAACAAAAAATCCCGATCCGTCAAAATAAACAATTTGTAATTTGAACAAATTTTTCGTCGCCCAAACCAGCTCATCTTCTATTCTGTTAACATCCAAACCAATTTTGAGCCCCCAGAAAACTTTTCATCAAAAAATTCACTTAGAATAGTGACTTACTGATATAGCTACTAAAACTGTTTCAGGTAGTTCTATCATGATAAGTTGCTAGCAGCACGGGGAGCAAGCTCTATCGAAAAGATAGCAATCATTAATTCTTAACTATATATACAAAGAGCAAAACCTAGTCACCACACTCAATTGTGGGTTGACTATAGGACGCATCGGTGAGTCCACCTCAAGTTGTGTACATTAATGCAACTTTTAGCATTGTTTTTTCTAGCTAGTTAGTTACTTAGGAATAGCCGGAATAGTAAAGACTTTAAAAAACTTGTCCACAATGCACAGCGTGTGGTGAGGAAATACTGAAAATATCAATAAACACTACAGTGTTGTATAACAAACACGTTTATTTCGTCTGAACGACTGACCAAGTGCCAATAAATTGTGACTCCAATTATTATAAAAAGCACAAGGTAGGAAGCTCTAAACATTTTTGTGGTCAATTATCTGAAAGTGAATGTTTCTCATCTCATCTGATTGTCAGTGTCAACATTCTATCATACGCAACGCGTGTCTACCAATCGTTGCATGAGTTATTGCACTATAGAGATGAAACTGGATCAGAATCCCCAACTCCTTTACCACTGTCTACATGAAAAGAAAGGAACCTTTTGACAACACCCCACACCCCTAATATTTGAATGTTCATGTGAGACTTCAAAAAGGTCTTCGCCTATTCCAAATACCAAAACTCGTATGTTTGATTGCTACCTATCTAGTTTCGCGTCAGTAACATGGGAAAAGGATAAATTTGGCAACCACAAATCAAATCGCTATCTTCAACCCGATCCGAATATCCGATGCTCAGCCAACGTACTCTGTTGATAAATATTTTACGGAATCCTCATGACTCAAACTTTCAAACCTCAAAACTTATCAACTAACCAACTACACTTTGTAGTAGTAACACGAACCACTTGTTTATAATGGTAATAATAATTAGGAGCTCTTCATACTACCGCCATTTAAATTATTGATGATGACACCGTAAAGTGAGACGAACTTGCAAGACTATTCACTTTTTTATGACCTTCCTTGCTAACCAACCTACTATATGAGCTCTTTCAGCACTACATACAAAACAGATTGCTTCATAAATATATCATACCTAAACTAACCAACTAACGTTTAGTTAGTAAGTGAGTTAGGAAAATGGAGAAGAACGTTATCTTCCTTCATGAGCAAATCACAAGGAAAAATTGTGCAACGATTGTTGCCAACAATTCAGCTACCACTGACAACAATCACTGCACTCAGCTCAATGAACCATCGTCATTCTCAGTTGTTGATAACAGTCAGCCCACTACCATTGGCCTTCCTAACATTGACAACAATAAAAGTGACAATATGGTGGTAATTGACACAAAACTTGGATCCACCAACTCCCTGTCATCCTACTCATCCTATTTTTCGGATTCCGAATATGCCGCCCTTTGTTTCCATTGGGTGCGACATGTCATTCTGTACAGCAGCGGCTTACTGCTATACCTAAGTTTTATTCTGATCGGCGTCCCACTGAGCGAATTGCTCCGCACTTTTGTCACTCTGTGGTTATTCTGCTTTTACAAAAAGAAAGATTTCTGTCTCATTGACAAAGGGGCTGACGCGTGCTGGGCTACCGAAAATGGCGTGGGAGCCTCCGCATCCAATATCGTCATTTCGCTCAAGTGCTCTGGAGTAGCCGATTTGAACTTGCTGGTGGAAACGTTCAATCGAAAAGTGCTTCAGTTTAAGGATCCATTGTGCACAAGTTCTCACAACAAATCCAATTCTACTACTGCCAGTGACACAACTACTGATCAAGTGGCTCAGCACTATTGCTATGACCGACTGCGGTACATTGTGGTTCAAAAGTTCTTGTTCTATTGTTGGCAACGACATGTCGATTTCGCCATTCGAGACCACTTCAATCAAGTGGTGACAACTCCAGGGACCGAGAAACTTGAGCGAGCTGTGTATTCTACTTGTGAGGCGTTTCTGGAGCATCGACTGCCAACTACCAAGCCCCAGTGGAGAGTTACCTTGGTTAGCCAAGAGGGGAATCAAGAAACTTATGGACTAGTTTTTTGTATTCATCATACGTATGGAGATGGCTTGTCCTGGGTTCAAATGCTCCGGTCAGCTCTAGCGGATGCAAAAGTTCCTTTGGCTGTGGAGCCCATGTCGTACGTGGGACACAAAAAGAAAATGCCTGGATATGATGAACAGTCGTGTGAAGAGAAGCCATCATTGATTCGCAAAGTCAAAGTGGCTCTTTTGAGTGCCCATTTTTTCGCCTGTCAAGCCCCCATGATGTGGGAAGAATGCAATATCTTCCATGGACCGTTTGCCAAGCAGAAGAAAACATGTGGGTCAGTCCGTGTGCAGATTCCACTGACCGAGATCAAAGCTGCTGTGCGCTCTCTGAATCGAGTTCCAGATTCTGGGAATAATACTCTTGATAGTAATTGTGCAGGCAAGGGATCATTGCCTGTAGCCAGCACAACTTTTACAAGCCTTATTTCCTCCTGTATTGCTGGGGCATTTGCAAAGCTCTATGAAGACTATAGTGTTGGCAGTGCTGCTTTGAGGGAGGGAGCGATACCGAAAAAAATTCTTGGCATTCTTCCGTACGCAGTTCTACCTTATAAGAAGCTGGACCCGGTGAACCAGTTTTATGGGACTCTTTTACCACTTCCCATTAGATCCAATTGTCATGGGCTGAGCATCACCTCCAGTGAAGCTAGATTGAGTGCTTGTGACCAAAATGTGGCCCGCTCCAATGGCAAGTATGTTCGGGAAGTGAATTTATTATTAGCACACCTTTGTGGCCGTGTGATTGCTCCTTTGCAGCAACTTTTTGGGATTTCGGCAAGAACAACGTTGGGCTTTTCTAATGTGCCCGGGCCGACAGAGAGGTTGTCTATTTGTGGAGGACATATGGTCACTGCCATCAATATTTTCCCACCTCTCAAGTTCCGGACGGCCATAGTTGTCGGCTTCCTGAGTTATGATGACAGTCTCAATGTGGCCATGGGTGTGGATCAGAGTGTAACTAATAGTAGTCTGTTCACTCACAAGTTTCTACTTTATTTTGAGCAGGAGCTAGCCCACTTGGTTCAGTTGGCCAACAAGATAAGTGATGAGAAAAAGACTAGTAGTTTTCAGTCTGTCATTGTGGAGAAATTCAACGATTCGTTTATCAGTCTTACTGTACCAGAGCAGACGTACAAGATTGTTTGAAGTTTGGATGTATTTAGTTACGTATATAAAGTAATGGGGATGCAACGACTATTAGAATTAAGAGTTCCTTAGAACTATACTAACTAAAATTTAAAATTGAAAAAGCCTGAAATGAATGTTTTTTCCTATGTGGCGTTTTCAATGGCTCATTTTACTAACGAACTCGATTATTTGTGCATTCTAGCTTGAGATTTTTAGGTCAATGTATGCCTTCAGTTCTCTCTAGGATGTAATTTCTGACCATGAGTGTTAGTTACTAATACTGTATATTTTGATCTCAATTACTACTTTTTAAGAGTTTGTTTGTAGTTTATTATGGTTATGTGATTCTGCAAGACTGTATTATAATGATGAGAGATATTTTATTTTTCCAGTGCAGTTAGTTAGTTATGTGAGGTTGAATTTCACTTGAATGTTTCTGTATATAGATCAATGTGGGGGATGTGGAAATGCAATTAGCAAGATTAAAGGTTGTAAAACTCAAAGTTGTGAACCCAAATAAAGGAAATATGATGGATGAATGATTCTGTATAACATTATCCGCTTTTTACAGTGGTGTTTATTACGATTTGTAGACAAGACTTGTTAGCATTTCCTTCAGCTATTGCCTGTCAGTGACTACTACTAATTAACGCATATAATATGTTCTTTGCTGTTTTCTTTTCCGCTATTTTTTTCAAATGTTTACAGGAATATTAATGGAGGCATAACAGTACAAGACAAGAACATCGAAAATACGTGTCTTGTGAGATAATAAAGTTCTACCAGACACATGATCTAATAACTGCATAAAATTGCGTATGTGTGCATGTTAATTGTAGTGGCCAGTTTTTTCTGTTATTTTTAAAGAAGTGCACAACACAGTCTGGTTAGTTGCGCTGCAAACAGGATTTGCTTTTTTTGACAAAAACATTTTCTAATTGATGATTAGTAATCAATACATTTGTCTGCGTAAAATAAAAACCCAAATCTTTATAGACTCACAAATATTCAGATTATTTAAGGAGTAAAGATGGAACTCGTATCTGTAACAACACACCGTTGCTCGAAATATTATTCAAGCGACATCTAGTGAGCTCGCTCTAAAATAATTGCACGTTTTGCTAGCGTTGTTTCACTAAAAGCCAAGCATGGAGGAGAACAAATGCATTATTCTGCTTTCAACTATGCAGCAAAAGCAACATAGTAAATCTATTGAAAAAAATATTTTTGGAATACTAAAACTGAATAATTTAATTCTCTTGGATACAACAGAATACTTTTCCCCTAGCAAACATAAATATGCATACAAGCTGAAATATCACTTATTCCTTTCGACCAAGCATAGCAATAAACTTCGCAGCATTTATAAATTCGTCCCTACCATGATCAAATTCTCAGTACAAATACAAATTTTTATTTTGAAAAATCATATCGAGAGCTAAGATTCTCTTACGCTCGCTCATCTAGGGAAAAACCAAATCAATCTAAATAACCTAAATGGCAGCATTCGGATACGGACTCCGGGAAAAAGTGATCGTGCGTCCCTATATTTTCAGAAATCATGATCATAATGATCCCAGCGCTGCACAAAGTATTCTGCTGCACCGTCGAAAATTACGCCTCACCGAAATGGAGGCAGATATTGCACTCCAACATATAAACGCTTCTATAGGAAACGTACTGGAACTGGACCAATCCAGACCTCAAACACACAATGCACACATTTTCAAACAATCTGCAGTCACTCCAGTTCGAAAATCCTCCATCTTAAAAAAGCCACGAAGTGAGAACAAGATAATCAAATTAAAATCCAGTCTTCGAATAAGCAATGCAGCAAGTGTGGAAAAAAGTCCTCATGAATTCCATTTACCTCCAATTGAAAAGCCAAAAGTGGATCGTCAGAGTAGAATCCGGTTCAAAGACTTGGCAGATGATCAAGAAAATAAAATACACGGGTCAAATTCCCACCTGGACGAAATTGATGAATATTTAAACAAGAAATCCACTGCAGATCGGTATCGACTAGAACGAGAAAGAGAGAATTTACGCAAATCGGCCCCACATTTGCCTCCTGTGAAAAATGATGGCAGTGCCCCTACTACTAGTTCCATTTTTACCAGCATGTTACCTAGTACCGTAGAAGTTGATATGAGAACTATCATGGAGAGCAAAGCTAGGCATAATGGAGGATATAATGAGGAAAACATTTTCGCCAAATCGACCCCAATAGTCTTATTTCCGTCCTCACCTCATTTTGCAGGACGTTCGAGGTCACCTGGAAAATACTATAGGAAGGCTGCCCCTTTCAACTTTGCCAATTACAAACAGGACCATGATTGGAAAGATGTTTGCATTCAGAGAGGCCAGTCATTTGTTCCATACAATCCGGAAAAGCATTTCCCCCATGTTTTTGTGAGTCGAGAGTCCTTGAGGTAGGCTTTTTGTTTGAGTTTGGTGCATGAGATATGGGTGAACCTCATCGGTTAAACTGACAACAATGGATGTTTATGCCATGCGGGCATTAGTTAGACAAAGGATTAGTATTATTGATAGAAATTGCTTTCCGGTAGGTGGTATGGTAGGTTTGTATGGATTTGTTTGATCGATTTATTAAATTAGCCTAACTGAACTAATATTATGAGAATTTTATGAATAGTGAGATTGGGTGCAGAACTCCACCACATTTGGGACGGCCTCGGTTTTCTACAGCAGTGGATATGACTGGCTTTCGTAAAGAAGAGCTTACGATCCAGTCGAATGGAAAACAACTTGTGGTATGTAGTTTTGCTTATTGCAGATTTTCAAACTATTTTCGGTGATGTATGATGGTTATATTTGCACGGTTTGTTTAGGTAACGGGCATGAGAGCTCCAAGAAGTAAAGTAACTGCCAAAAAGATTAATGAGCTGGTGGATTTACCGCGTGGAGTGATGCCTGAAAAGCTTCGGATTGCCTGGAACGAGCCTGGAATTATATACATTCAAGAACGGTTTTGAAACCAACCACATAGTATATTAAATTTTCATGTGACAGAAAAATGTTTCATTATGAGGACTACACAAAGAGAAATTTAATTGGAAATTCCAAGTCGGTGGATTCTGAAAAAGAACTTTTATCATCAATGGCTGCCCTAATGGCAAAAGTTATGCATTCCCCAAAAAATTAATAACTGTCAAAAACTGGATTTCGTTTGTAATAATATTTTTATCTGTCTCATAATAGTTTATCATACATGCATTTTAGAAAGGGAGTAAGTAGGTTCAATTTATCTTGATTAAGTGCATTACAATAAAATATTCGACTACAGCTCATACTTCGAGTTTGAATTCTAAGTCTGAACACGAATGTCTTTGAAAGTTATCAGTGAAACAAGAAAGTCAAAAAGGATAGCAGGATAACAAGAAATTCAGGAAATCAAGTTAGAATTCCTTGTACTTTTAAGCATTTTCAAATGAAACTGAGACTTGGTTACATCATAACCTGCATATATTGTGAGAGTGACAAAAGTCTAAAAGTGACATGCATTACTTCAAGTGTCAACACCGATCCACGTTTGCTACACTTTACTTCATCTCGGAGCCTATCAGAATGGTGCGGCCATTATGGTGCGGCCGTTATGGTGCGGCCACTATGGTGTGGGGATTCTATGGTGCTGGTTTTTTATGGCGCGCGACAATATGGTGCGATGGTGCCAAGAATTTTTTTGCTCTTTGGAATTTTTGGTGGCCCTTATAAGGGCCGTTTTGTAAATTGAGTGTTTCTAATGCTACAAATTACTATATCTATACAAAATCAATGTTGGAAACTATTCCTTTCACATAATCAACTTCGACTTCGACTTCTAACAGTTGTTAGTGGATATGGAAACGAGCCTATCATTGACTATGTGTCAGTTTCTAATTTCCATTCACTGATTATCCAGTTTGTATAAAATAGTTGGTGCAGTAGTGAGTAAGTGACTGTTCTTCTTATTGCTATCATCGAATGTTTTTTACGCGTTTCAAAATAATTCCTTGCTGCGTCGTTTTCGTTTCACAACTTTCGTTCTTAGCTAGCGTAAGTTACTAAAATCCATTTCGGTCAAAATCACAGATCAAAATCATTCCTTTAGTTAGTAGTTAGTCATAAGAGACTTCAGGTGGTTTAACGATAAATCACTAACGAACGAACTAACTGAGTAAGTAAGTAAGTAATTAACTGACTGTGTGTCGGAGTTAACTGATGTGATTGGATCACTAATGTGTACTCTTTAATTACAATTAAATTGAGCTACTCAGGTGTGTAATAAATGTACTGCAAAACTTTAACTAAAAGGAACCGATCGTCTCGATACTTTGTTCAACTTTGATATCAATCGGAATACAGTTCCCGGGTAGTTAAAACAAATAGTCTGTAATTATTCCCCATTGTTTGTAACTACCTACAGTATCCGAAAAAAATTGACCTAACTTTCTTGATTATTTTTACCCGCCGTGCAAGTAAGTCATATAATTCCCATTCATCACATGTAATATCACTAAACGACTCAAAATACAAACTATGAGCATCGCATAAATACAACAGGGAAAATAAGTAACTAACTACTAAAAACAAATGGTTTCTAAATCCTAACTTATACTTAATTAACTGTATCGCTTCTAACTATGCATACATTGATTTCTTGCTGAAAACTATCGAGTTAACTAACTCACTAACTTTGGTAGCTAGTTAGTTAGTTACTAGCTATAGTTAACAGCATAGTTTTTGGCCTACAACATATTTATCTGTCTGTCTCTTCTCTTGAGTTTTGAAACTTGTGGCAGTGTTACATGTCCACCACATTGGTTGAACTAGCGATGGAATAAAGTGTAGCGTATTCCTCAGCACATGGATTCTGGGATCGAAAGATTAAGTAGACAAGTCCAGTATTATGCCAGTGGTAGAGAGCGGCTACAATGAGAATATGCCAGATTTGATGCGAGGAGCCCACGTAGTTTACCAGTCCAGGATTCAGACGTTCCGGCATTCGGGTCACGTAGAAAAAGAATGCAACTGCTGATATTACGTACATCCAGAAGATTCGGGGCAGAAGTAACTGTGAAAACGAAAACGGAATTAGATGCCAGTACCAATTGCCATCATAATGTTTCGCTCAACATACATATCCCTGCATGCATGCATTTTTTCAAGGCCGATTTTTTCATCTAAATCTATATTTTTTTGCTTTCAAGTAAAAAAAAAAGAAACAAGAATGGTTTATCCCATAATAAAGTGTACTCAAGTCATGAATTCCGGATTCCATTAGTGTTGTATAGGCAAGGATGCTATCTTCATTTATTTATGTCTCCCTCCTCATTAATTTCTCAGTCCTAATATTGTGTGGTGGGAGATGCTGCGCCATTTTGTGTCTACTGCAGTCTAGTAATAAGCATATGGTAAGCAAGTAATTCGATGGTCACAAACTTACTGCAACCGCAGGACTGGAGAGACCTCCATGGAGAACGGCCCAGTGAAATGTTGGCACCACTCCATATGCAGCCCAACCACCAAACACGAATAATCGCCATTGGAATGAGTCTTCACTCGTACTTAACGGGACAATCTGCATTGCCATTGCTGCCACAAATATTATCATCACTGTGACCAGGTAGAAATTGAGCCAGAACTGTGGGTGGAATGCACCAAAGTTAATCGAGTGGAATCAGTTATGCGGTGGAAATATAGAACAACATTTAGGAACGAAATATTTTTAAAACCTTACCGGAACGCAGGCAAAAGCGTAGTAAATGCCCGAGATGTAGATGGCCAGTAGACTAAGGGCCACTCCAAACAAGTCAACGGAGAGCCATTTTTTGTACAGAGATTCTGAACAGCAACAGAAGATGTGGTACAAAGAAGATAGAAGCATACAAGCCTGGAAGGAAAAAATAAAGGAAACTTCATTTTTTGCCCTTTTTGACAGGAAGAAAATGAGTATTCCGGGAATAAAGGATTTTCATTAGTACTTGGAAACACAGAAGAAGCATGGTGATGACAAATTGATCCCATGGCTGGGTCTTGGGCAGTTTCATTAACCCCAAAGAGTCGTAGATTGTGAGACCAAAGAAAAGCACCCATCCCAGCAAATGGGTCCATATATTCAAGGTTTCGTTCGTCCACCAGAACATACTATAAAAAACAATATACAAGTAGTATCATTTTGAGAATTCAGCTATGGTTAAAATGAAAAACAAAGGTCATCATAGTCACAGTGTTTTTCATATTATTTGGAACTAATGCACTTTACTCTTATTTCATTCTGTACAATTAAATTGCAAGTTTTATTGAATGTTTGAATAAAATTACCAACCAGCTAACTAACTAACTAACTTACTAAGGTCAACAAAAATTAATATAAGGAATCGCCACTGTAGCAGCCAATTAAATGGACAATTGAAACATCCATAATAGATTTTGAGAAGCTATATTGTAGTAGTTTTGGCTTGAATTTAAGCGTTTAGTCAGATTCTGTTAACAGGCATGTCACTTATATAGATGCACGCGGTAATTCCGCAAGCCAAAAGAAAAGTGGTTAGTCAGGTTAGTATAGAACAAAGTAACCTCAATACAGTAATACGATGGGAGTGAGGGACGAACAAAGTTAGTTATAGCTTTATACACACATCATCAGTCAGTCAGTCCTCAACAAAGTTAATCATAGTGGAAAATATTAATGCCCACGGTCTCAATGCATGCTCGATTGGCTTGATCATTTATTTCGCACAGGGTTTCCAACTGGGACTGACTGATTGGATTGTAGTACATTGGCTGCCTTTTCTCAGCTCATACATGATATGAACGTGAAACTTTGAACAGGTAGTAACAAACTAAACTATTTAAAACTGATCTAATGTAGTACATACAATAGTTCTTGATTTGCATGATTTTTGCTCGGCTTTAGAATAGAGAATATAATAGATTCAGTAAATTCTATCTGATTCTATCTTTTCTATTCTCCTCATTTTTAAATTCGACAAAGACGGGCTAAATAGTAAGTAACATCCTCTTTCATGTATAGAATGAAATTAATAAACAATTTAAGAATTAGATTATTAAACTTTCTATTGAATCATTCAGTTAGATTTGAGATCAATATTAGTTAGTAAATAAATACATTTCAACTTGCATTGCATTGTCTTCTGAGAATTGCATGATATGCTTACGTAATGTATTCTACTGAAAATGTGCATGAACTAACTGAATTATTGAAAACTCAAAAATATAACCATTTTTAAAAATAAAATATAATAAAATAAAAATATAAATCTCGATAAATCTATTACATGCACGGTTCATTTTACCAAAACAAGGACCCCACTTTTGGTAAGTTGTATACTGAAACAACTGAATTATTTAAAGCTGTGTCCTGGAATTGCAAGTAATGTTTTATTTAAAGAAATGCAAAACATGATATTGACTTTTTGGGACCCAAGCGTACACCACATGAAGTCAGAATTCTATATTGTGCAAGGATTTATATTTTCTTGACACTCCGTTTGCGATACTACTAACTAACTAACTATAACCAACTAACTAGTAGCCAGCGCTGTTGTTCTATAGTAGTTGTAAAAAAATATCTATCCAAATGTCCACCAGCGCGTCTCAACTTCCACCATTGGTGGAAGGCGCGTTGGAGCCATTTTGGCAAAAAAAAATTGTCTGCTGAAGATTTTAATAAGGTTGTGTCCTCATAAGATTAGCTATTTTTCCATTCGCTTGGTTTTTCTTTGAATTCAATGGTACATTCCGCATATCCTAGCATGGGATCCGTTTATTCTTCTTAAATATAGGTATCTTTAATATTCCTGCTTTTCACGATTATTCATGATAGATGGGATTCAATAAAGAGCCAGTGACGGATAGGAATGCTATACTTTGACAATTTTTTCAGACAAGTGTAAATTGGTTACTCTGCAATAGAGCTCTTCGTTTGAATGCTCTTCGTGGCAAGGCTTAGTTCGACCGAAAACGGGAACATAACTAACTAACTATAGTATTCATCAACAATGGAACCTGGCATTAGGAAGCCATGATACTACGAATAGATAATTCACTTTCCTCAAGAGTGTGAGCTGAATTTAATTTCATCTATACTACACGCTTCACTTCCCTTTTAGTTTCATTTCCCAAGTCCCATGCATGCATACAATGGGAGATACTAAAGCTGCCATATTGGTCAGATTTATATCTATCTACCTTTGCATTATTCAGAGCGGTGACTAGTTTACATTTCCGTGCCCAAAAGCTCTGTCCCATCGTTTTTCAACCATTGTTTGTTGGTTCGTTCTGCATATGTAAGTACTTGATTCATAATAGCATACACTCCTCACTTAATAACAATCTTTTAGTTCTATCAAGGAACCAAGGAGTGAATTTGGAATTCCCTTCTATGAAATGCAACAATTAACTAACATCATGCAATTGCACAAGTGTACATGTAAAATAAGATCTTATCTTTTTTCGATACTGAAATAATGTAACTATAGCCAGGAATTTGCTCATTCCCCACTTTTCTATAATAGTTAGTTACTTTGTTACTCCTATAATTCCCTTCCCAAAAAACTGCAACGTAACTACGTCCTTCGAAATTTCCTTCATTATATCCATTTTTTTCGGTGTTGAAAAACGAACTATACGAACCATTCCATGACATGCATGATGTGACAACAGAAACTTAAATTTGCCGTACCATAAAGTCAGGTATAGTTACTGTTAACTAGAAATCCCGTCTTAAAAAAATGTTTTTAATTTAAAAACACTCTTTCAAATCAGTTCTGTACATTATCCAAATTAAACAGTGCAAAATAAACATACTAACCTTTTGACACATTCCTTGGGCGTCAAGCTATTCCTATAGCCGCCCGTAATATGAGGATTAAACTTCAAATACAAAGGAGCCTCCGTGAACTTGAGTCCCCGCCTTTTGGTCACATTAACACTGACACCTGAATCCCCGGCCACGCATTTCGTGCACCCAGACTTAATTTTTTCCACATCCTGTTTCCCCTCACTACGACTATTTGACCAGTACTTGAGAGCCCCCATCCTGCTGATTTTTTTATTATTCTTTTCACTGTCAGCTACAGTCTCTGAGCTGTTCTCATGCTGACTATTACAAAGTTCCCCTTTGGCACAATTCGATGAGAATGGTGAAGTGAGCCACCGGAATCGATGTCGAAGGAAAGATTCTTCAGAGGATCCAGTCGTACTATTATTGGGGGTTGTAGGGGGCACTGGCTGTAGGTGTAAAAAGTCGTCCTCGTTGGTCGCCGATGTCCGTCGCCCACTGAGCACTGGCAAAGACTGAAGGTTGAACCAGCAGATCTTCCTAGTTGACGGTAAATAGGATGAAGACGATGGCGAGTCCACAACACTGTTGTTATTGCTCTCTTCTGTTGGGGGTGAGGTCTCAGGCTCCATTCTTGAGGTGGTGCACCTGTCTCTGTGTATAGGGGAGAACATGGTTACAGAGTTACAATGGAGGGGACATGTGAGCGCAGAGGATAGAGGGGAAAAGTGTAGTAATTTGGTGTGAACATGAAATTATCTAACTCAGTGCTATGCTAACTTACTATTTTAGATTTAAAGGTGAAGGGTCAAGTTTTAAAAAAATCATGAAAAACGCAAAATTTTATTAGATAACTATAGTTTAGCAATTTTTTATAGCGTCTGTATTTCGTGGTATTACATGCGTGCTCTAAAATGAACTCATTAGTGTTTAAACACCGCCTGAGAAATTTTTTTTTGTGCTACAGGATAATCCATGTTTGAAAGGTAGTTGGGATAGAGCAAACCCGCAGGAATTGCATCTAATTAGTTAGCTAGTTAGTTGGTTAGAATCTTATTCAGTCTTTCTAAAAGTAAGTTTTACCTAGCAGCATCATTTCATTTGGTCTATTTCAAGATCCTATAACTTTAGCTATAGCAGTAAGGCACCAAAGTACTATCTATTCTTACTTAATTCAATTCGTAAAGTTTGGAATTTTAGTTAGTCAGTTACATTGATACAAAGACACAGCATACAATTGTTTACTCACTTGATAATTTGCTCACATTAACCCAAGTAAACCACGGTCATGTGAGAGCAATGTTACAGTACAGTAAATGTGAATTTTACATAAGTTATGATTTCATTTGTTCCCTATCTAATATGAGTAAACTAACTAACGGTCTAGTTTGCTATCATAAAGTTATAAAACAAACTGATGACGAAGATAGCCGCATTAAAATTGTAGATTGGATTGTTATTATGCACTAAAAGTGATACAAACTGCTCGTGCCCAAGTCAGTCATAATATATTGTGACTATATGTATTCTCACACACTTTCAACAACTCAATTCGTACTATGCAACTATGCATACCATGACAGTATCTGAAGACTTGCATTAGTTAGTTAGGGAAATTTTTCGAAAGTGAACTCTGTAGTAACAACAAGTTGGTTACATCTGCACTAGAAGGACCACTGATGTGGCAAATATTTTTTTCTCAAGTTTTCTGATCGTGATTTGGTTAGTTAGTTAGACAAGAACTAATGCAAGCATAGGAAGTTAGTTGGGGATGCTATATCAACCATATACAATATTTTCCCATCTATTTTACTAACTAACTAACTAACTTTAACTTCCACCAAGGGAAAATGGCAAACCTCTGATGAGTGTTTGATTTGCTTTGCATTTAAGGTGGAAGTATTAACTATAGGCTACTGTGTACTAACTAACTAGCAACCTACCTAAGCCTAAAACGGATGGTGTTATTTTACAGTTTGATTTGGCATAGGTTAAAATAACCAGTTTATTGAGAATAATACAAGGTTTGTTCATGCAGCGGTGATTGTGACAGACTGGATTTCCAAGCTATGGGAGACTGTTGAAGACCAATAATGTTATTGTATAGAAATAGTCTGCAGCTTGGTTTGAGATTTTCGAATCCTAATCGTCACATGCAATAATAAGTTGTACTTTACCCCCTTTAAATCAGGAACCAGACAGTGTGGCATGATGATAGTTATGGTTAGTTAGTGTCAGGAGAATGAATCATTTCATTCATATTTCTTGCCGATCCAAAGCAAAGCAAGTTACTAACCTATGCCCTTCGTAGGTTAGTTGCAGTTATACTTGCTTAACTTTGTAAAAAAAGTGATTATGCGAGCAAGCATGTCTACACAATGATGGCTCATGTGAAATTATGTAGTCCGCACAATGACTATGATGTAAAGTCTGTGCAGATTTGTATTTTCGCAAGTTAATCACCTTTACCAATATTTCCCTGTCATGTGTTTGCTATAAATTTTGCAAGAAACGTACATTTTGTGACATATGGGATCTCTCCCAATTTGTCAGTTTCCTAATAGTAATGAGTGGATTTGAATGTGCATTGTGTGGATCATCATTTTTGCTTGTATTATTCAAGGTTAATAATAAGTAAGTCTATGCTATGCACAAAAATGAGTGCTATAAATGCTCAATTTTAGCCCGTCAGTAAAAATATAATCCCTCTTTATTCGAATTGTGCAGCTGTGTGGTTGAAATGCGTTACCCTTTCAGGTATTTTACTTTCAGCCATAAAAGAGTTCTACTTAATCAAAGGGATCACTAATAAATCCGTCTGGTACTAGAAAAATAAAAAAGGAACAATAGTAATCCACTGCTATGCTTTTCGAAGAAAAAAAGATGAGAGCAACAAAAGAGTGGTTTAGCTTAGTTAGTTAGTTGGTTAGAACTCTAATTTTAGGCATGGGCATATGAAATTGAATAATTTATGCAGTTTTGATTTACTTGGCCTTCCTGTTTTAGTGACTAACTGAATGGTACGCACTTCCAATTCCTAACCTTTAATTCAGTTTGTAGTCACTAACTGTTCATGGACTCATTGCATGAAATTATCAAACTCCTCACAGGGCGAATGTAATTCCTTCATCTAAACCAAAAAAGCCTATATAGCTAGCCAGTCAGTTGTGACACCATTTTCTTATGAAATACTAAAAGTTAGTTAGGTATAAACTTGTTGACTCCCTAACACCATGCCATTCAATTGGTTACATACATTCATTATCGAGATTATTACCAACTAACCCCTATTAAATTCACCCAATCCTTTCTAATATTGCAAAGGCTATTGCTACTACTAGCAAAGTTCAATGCCAAATCATTGGCACACTTGAGCACCATATAGAGCACCTAAAGTGAATCACAAATGTCGCAGCAGAATTTATTTTGCACATACATTATGTATTGCATAGATAGTGAGCTGTAGCACACGGACAAACAACTACACTATAATAAGTTGAAAAAAGGAATCTGTTTTTTTTTACATGTCAAGACATACAAGCAGATTCCTTTTAACTGGCACGGTGACCTATTTATTTAACATTGCCTATTTATTCTTTCTGAAATTCCTAATGGCAACTCTTTATAATGGTTATTATTTATGATTCCTCATAACTTGAACTTTTGCATAGTTTCTAATCAAAATTCATGTCATGCAAAATTGAATGCACTATTGGTTTAAATTTCCTTACGAATTTGCTGCTGAAGTTGCCTCCATTTAGACACTGTGCCGGATTGGGACTATCTTGTTTTTTTGTTCAGTCAGGATTGCCCCAATACAGGTCAAGAGAAAAGTAAGCTAATACTGAACGTGGCTGTGAGCGAAAATGCTTACTAACTAAACTGACTCAGCCCCGCAGATGGACACAAGTGCTGGAGAAGACTGGTAAAAGTGTACTGTGGAGCTCCACTTTTCTTGCTCAACTT
>Ga0210040_10003632_pt1 | contig 20744 bp, 19 predicted proteins | sample CryGeyCG12114_NA_FD_185462 | JGI IMG/M metagenome (GOLD analysis project Ga0210040, IMG submission 185462) | Groundwater microbial communities from aquifer - Crystal Geyser CG19_WC_8/21/14_NA (SPAdes) (version 2) | ecosystem: Environmental > Aquatic > Deep subsurface > Groundwater | place: USA... | reverse complement strand
ACTGTATAAAAATAGTTTATAATTTGTAAAGTTCAAAATATTACCATGTGAGGAATTATTCTATATATGCTCTCTTTGTTGCTTTCATGTAAACTATATTCTTCCCTACATTGAATATATATTTGTGTTTAATAAATTGCATCATTTCAAAAAACTCATAATGAAGGGAATAATGATAAATCTCTTTATTTCATAGCAGTACTTTCATCTATATAACATTATATCCTTATGATTTCTAATATCCGGTTTCCTTCTTCTTTTCATTCTCTTTGCGTCTGAAAGCGAGTTCTCCCGCATCCACGGAATAATGAGTATCGACTCCTCCAATTTGTGTGCGCACTTCAGCCTTTCCGTTTTCCAAGTTGATTTGAGGTCCTGACTCTCGGATAGGTTCTACTTCCTCTCTGTAGTTAAATAAATCAATAGACATTTAATGTTGGAAACATCTCAACTGAATTAAAAACTGCTAGAAAAATTTATTTGTCTTTTACTTGACAACTCGGTATCCATCTTCATCAGCCTCGTAGTGGACTGTACGCATGAAATATCCATCACTGTAGGCATAGGATCCAGAGACCTGGAAATAAAATACAATTAAAAATTAAATTAAGTAACTTCTTTCTATGCAATAATTATAGCCAAGGCTTTCTTACGGTCTGTCTGTATATAGAATATTACCGAGTTTCGACTCCATTTATAGAATGCTTATTATATTTTGAGGTAAATCACTTACTTTGTTTCCCTCACGTTTCTCTTGGCGAATATGAGATTGATCCATGATGCCATCATCAACAGCAGATGCAAATTCGTATTGAGCGCTTCTATTTTGCTCTTCAATCAATCTGAGTTCCTCCTCCTCTTCCATTTTGGAGTAACTGCTGCTACTTCTGCCTGGAGCTCCCGCTGATGAGTATGATCCATAGCTTCGGACAGGCTCTCGCACAGGCTCTCGTACGGTTTCTTTTTGGTAGCTGACTCGTATAGGTGTCTCTTCGACAACTTTGACTGCCTGTTGGTAACTTTGTGGCTCTCTTATTACTTCTTCCAATACGTGGTGTTGAGTATTTGATTTGCCTGGTCTTCCACGGACGCCAAATGCAGTAGCAAGGGTGGACACCCCCAAAAGGACGAATACAATCTGAAAATTAATGTTTGAATTTAATTTTATTTTGCTTTTGGAAATTGCAAGTATGAAAATTCTGTAGAAATTTACCTTAGCAATCATGGTACAGCGGGATTACTTGAGACACAAAGACGAAAAATATTTTTTGTAGAAGCAGTTGGGAAGACTGTATGCTTTACACTGAATATGATTGTGAAATGTGAAGTCCAGCTTTATATACTGTTTTTGAAGGACGGTTTTGTTTATTTTTGAGACTACAGGACTTTCAACAACATCAGAGATGAATATGGGAAAAGAGTAGCATTTTAATTCAAGCAAGTGGATGAGTAGGATTTTCCAGAAACAAGTGAAAGTGAGTTTGCATGAGGCTTAGAGAGTAATCATGCATTGAGGGTGTGAAAAGAAGTAGTCTAAGGGCATGCTGTTACCTTGAAACCAAGACTATTATTAATTCTCTTTGAAGTGAAGGGAACATAAAAGGAGGCTTTCTTTTTTAACCTCTGAAGTTTTCTCTTCCTTATTTAGACTGGTGAGTGCTCATGATACGTAACCTTGAAAGTTTACCGATCCAGTCAGTAAAAGGTAGAACTTGAGCGTTGAACGTTCTAAAAATGTTAAAAGAATGGTAACACAAACTACAGCATGGTTATATCAACACAACACAGCAAAATTTATTCACAGTCATTTCATTTCATAATATACATCTCAAAAGAGTGCCGCAGAAGTAATTTTCCCAGAAAATTTACTTTTGGCATCTCAATTTTTAGCATCAGAAAGATTATGATTACCAGAAAAGTAGCTGAGTCAAAATTTAAAGTAATATTATTTGCAGCAAATATGTTTCAAATACATTCAAAACTTATTGTATATAACAAGCACACAAACAAACGTACGATATAAACTAACAAGTACAAATGATCAATGTTCAGTGCAGCACCTCTAGATAATTTCCTTGGAGGTTTGAGCTCTAAGCACACAACAAAACAGACCAAAAACTATTTAAAAATCACAGTTTGGGAATTTCATCAACCAGCTAAATCTTCCCAAACTTTCAGGTTTACAAATGAAGCTCAACTCCATAATTGTGTACAAAAACACCACAAAAGCACTAAATGGTGGTAAAGAACGACCAGACTGGATTTTTCTTTCCCTTTCCATCAATATGTAAAACATGCATTACAACACCAAATAAAAACTAACAATTTTGAATCCTGATAAAGACACAATTAAGCGTGAACACAAACTCATTATTGTACGGATTAAATCAGAGAAATAAATGTTACCAAGTAAGGCAGTTCAATGGTTTAACAGGCATTTACATAAAATATTTAATTTGATTTCATCCTTGATCTGTTGGTACAACTATGTATTACTTAATGTATTGATTATACCTAATGTGAATCTATAAGAGCTAACATTTCTTGATCCTTGTCTCACATTCCAATCAACACCAGCAATATCCTCCTTTCACGTTCTCTCGCCAACCATCAAATACTTAAGTAGTGCAATATATTAATATTATACTGGAACATGTATAAAGTGTTTCCATGTACAAAAATGTAAATACATCTACTTTACTAGTCATAAAGACGTTGCATATGAAATTGCAAATGCCTAAAAAGTATAGTAGTGAGCCATTTAAAGTGAAGTACATCAGCCGCTACACCGATTATAAAAAAAAGACAAACGCTAGTGAGCTGCAACCGTTAAGGTTTAAAACAATATACATTGAGTAGTGATTAACCCTACAAAAATTGTCCCGACATTTCTTTGGAATGCCACCCTACTATATTGTGATTTACTCCATGTGAATTTATAAGGTATATTTATTGTAGTAAGTATTATGTCATTAAGTAAGTAGACACTAATATGGTTCCATCACGGTTGGGTACACACATAAATATGGCTAGGAAATATCCCCAAAAAACTAGAACTAAATTGTATGCTATTATTCCACTAAATTTCGTCATTCCTTCTTTTTTGTTTTGTTCAAATAAGCATTCCTGAAGAATTTTGCAAAGAGAAGGAAATAACTTGCATACATGACAAATGCCATGTGAATGTTGCTGTATGGTCGATTGCATTCTCCGCCAGAAACTATTAAAAATAATTATGCGAATGAATTGAAAAAGTTTACAATATTAATTAAAAAGGTAGAATGTTTCCAGCTCTTACTTTTCACGTTGTAAGTGTAGATATTAATTATGACTCCAACGACCATTTGCATTATTTGAAGAATTGTCAGACACATGGCCGCAGGTTTCCACACTTGAATACGCATTACCTGAGATAATGAATATTGCATTAAAAATATGTCACATGGAATCATTTAGACTATTGATTTTATTGCAATAACGGCTAATCCATACCTTCATTGCATAGTATGTGTACATCAAAGAATGCACAAAATAGTTCATCGTACAAAACCATCGGCTGCTTGGATCGTATGCGGAGTAGGCAAACCTATTTTCAAATCATTAAGGAAACATAAGAGGAAGGCATTATGTGAACCGAACCAAGTTTAATTCCATAATCTAAATACGAAACTTGTTTTAGCTAACTATTGAGTTTAAAAAATCGATCTTACCAGCAGTAAATGCTCTATAGGGTTGCCAAACGGAACATGTAAATAACGTTATATATTTAAGTTTGTATAATTTAAATTAAACTCCATTAAAAAATACAACACTTACCACCGAAACGTGATGATACCTATAAAGAAACGTATGCAGTATAGATTTAAAGTCTAGAGATTACGTTGAAAATAAATAAATGTTGCTTAAAATATATCTTACCAATGTAGGAAAATTAAAGGCTGTTTTCGCAACACGATGAATAAAGTATCTCCAAACTCAACTAATTTGGACCAGGCAAATAGAAGTCCCCACAAACTAAAAACATAAAAAAAAACTTTAAAAACAATGTCTTCCACTACAAAATTTCTGACGTGATGATGATTTCACATACCTTGTAGCAACATTGTGATTATCACTGAAAAAAGAAAACAGGTATAAAGTAAATGATGAATAATCGATTACTAAAATCTTTTACACATTACTATGCTATAAGAAATTGATACTATAAGAAAATAATTAAAACTTCTCACTTACACAAAGCACACAGATCTTTTGAGGCCCCCGACGTCAGACACCATTACTTCATACAGTAGTTCCGGAACAGAACGAAAAAATCCAACAGCCGAAAACAAAGCCAAAAACACATTCCAAATCAGTAAAGCCTTCCTGTCTTTCAACGGTTTTCGATTGCGCATCCAAAGTTGTCCCAAAAATATCAACGTCACGTACAATCCACTGGCATAAACACTCACGGCCCAATTTCTGTACATCCAATCGTGCCAAACAGTATGATCATATTTTTCAAACTCAAATATGTGAAGATATGTGGAGTTGTAGTTAGGCTCCACCGATGGTCCATTATGTCCGGAATTAGGAAACCGAATGGTTTTTGCTGCCATGGTTGAAGAAATTCGATGATGAGAATTCGTCAGGTTGCTTATATATTTTACAGGCTGCAAAGATTTCAAAGGTAAATCCACATTAATAGAATAATAATGCTTCCAGACCTAAATTTCGTACTACACACTTTACAAATTTTGTCACCTATTAAATAATTCTGGCAAGCTTATAGTCTTATTTCAGCCTATTGAATCAGATAATAAATCGGTTTCGTCGATTTACTCAGTCAGTTTCCGATTTCCAGTGTGATTCTTCTATCGATCAGAAGAATGCATCACATTAGAAGATTTATTACTTCCGTATCAAAAGAGACAGATAAGTTCAAAATTTTGTGCTAATCAATTATCCTACATTATATTCATGTCCTGTCGCCTGTGTGTGTCGTGCAGATTCTAAGATCGGACAATTTCCCCCTTTAGCTGTATATTTATCATCATTGCATTTCGTGAAAAGCTGATGAATCACCAGCAACCTGCAACAAAAATACCAAGCGTCCATTAAACTTTTCCTATTTATTGCTCAGAGTCCGACAAGTTGGTCAAATTGCAGTAGACTTAGCCAAATGCATGATGAATAGTATCATAAACTACTATACACTATACAATACAAAATACTAATTATTATTCATTGTACTATTTGCATTTAGTTGTAAACTTACAACGAAACATCAGATTATGTCCAAAAGACCCAAGACAGAAGAAACTGCACACACACGAGGCCCGAAAAAAGTAATTAAAACAGAGTCAGTTAATGAATTTACTTTTAATGTGAAAATATGTGACTAAATTGACTATATTGCTGGCTGACGATTCAAAGGATGAGGAAAAGTTGCTTCACCAAATTCGGTCAGCTGAGTAGAGAGCCATAAAGCGTTGCAGCAATGAGAGCATACTGCGATCCACCTTATTTACTAGCAGGTAAAAATTGTAGTCTTTCTTGTTTATCGTAATCGCATGATCATACAGTTACAGTATGAGTAAGAAAACACGGAATGGAGGTCGTGTTGTGTTTAGAGAGTGTTTACATCTTCGTCTGAATATATGCTCTCAAAAAGTGGATAAAAACTTTAATGTTTCATTGTTGTATGCATAATAAGTGAGCGCACACAGTCAGTGTTGCCCCTGTTTGTGGGGTTTTACAAGAATTAAGCATGCCTTCAAGCGCACAAAGATATGTGCATAGTTAGTTAGTTAGTTGGCTAACGTAAAATAGCCAAACAGTGTGTGATATTGATTGCATGTGCGACTGCTGTTGCATTACCCCTAAATTTTTAAATTGCCAAAATGTGTAATCTCTTTGACGTATCTTGCTATGCATACTGCTATAGATAAATTCTCCTCACAATATGCATGCAGAATGTGTGTAGCTAACTATAATGGGTGAACCTAATTTGTGATGATGATAGAAAATAATAGTTAGTGAGTACGCAGTTTTGCAACTACTATTTATATAATTGTTAGGAATGAAGTTAGAAGTCCATTATTGATGGGTTTTTATATGGTCTCAAAATTTATTGAATAAATATGCTTACCTACCCTTGATTATTGAACAGGCAGTTAAATATGGGTTTCCAAAATACTTGTAACAAATGCGTATCAACTACTATGTGAGTTAATGAATGACTAACGGACTCACGAAGTTGGAGTATTTATACAATTTCGCAATTTAACTACTTATAATAGGCATAGCTATTTTTTCCTGTGATTCCTCCTGTTTTCTGTGTGTGTGTTTCTGTAGTATCATGCATGGAAATTTTAATTACGGACTACGGATGAACTGGTCTGGTCACTTCATGAAGCAAGTAAACGAAAGGAAATGGTACACAGGCTACTTGGTGGGAATTTGGTTCTAATTTTCTGTAAAGATAAATCACCTAATCACCATATCTACATATATTAGTCCACTTTGATGTGCATGGAATTTCTGAATTTAAATAGAGCTATTTCAGTTAAAAGTTAGTTGGCAATGGTTACTTTTTGCTAGTTACTGTGCTGACAAAATTTAAAAAATTGTTTCTTTTCATTTGAAACAGTAAAAACCACAATGACCACCGGACGCGGAAAAACTAAATGTTTAATTAATTTGAGACTTGTATTTGTAAAAACAGGTTTGTTGATTTCTATGGGAATTGTAGGGTTTTTGTTGCCAGAGTTTACATCTGAAAATTTGCAACTTTTAACTAACTTGGTTTCCTATGGATGGGCTAGCAAGAGCGTATCTCTTCTCACCAAATGATTTTTGCTGGAAAAATCATTTCATAGTGTAGAGTTATCTGCCTCCACTAAAACTTCAAAAGCTATCTCCTCATTCACTTTTGAAGCTAGAGCTTCGATTCAAGAAATAGTTGATAGGTCTAGGTCTGGTAGTCCGCGTCTAGAATTTAACGGGCTATAGTTAAGAAGTCATTAAGGGACATATCATTTCTTTGTAACTATATAAGAACTTTTTTAAAGAACTGTTTTTTCAAAAATATCAACTATTTTTGGAGGTCTCAAGGGTTCATTTTTAACCTAAATTATTTTTTTTACATCATTTCTTGAAGTTTAATGCTCTTTTTACCTAGTCTATTCGTTTTAACCATTAACTGCTCCTTCAACATACATGAGCGTTCAAAGTTGGTTGAAAAAAAATTGTCTAAATTGTTTGGATAATGTTTTGAAGTACATTCCGTCCCAGGGTATATAGATATAAATACTTAATAAATACTTAATTTTTATGAAACTCGCATATGTCTTGCAAAATTGTCTAATCAATATGCTATAAAATTTGGAACGTCTCCCATCAATCCTTCATAAAAATTAGATTCAAAATTCTAAAAACAATTATTCTTTTCGTAACTTTTAGTTGCACAATAAATGCTAAAGGTTGTCCTAAATGTACAATGATTTATCCAAGGCCCCTAAAGTAACCAACTGCTTTTTTATAATAAAAAGCTATTGTAACTATCATTGATAATAAAGAAATCTTGTTTAATACTTTTCCGGCCACTACAAAATCCCATCCATAAATCGATTGTCGGTTTTTCCGAGTTAATTTTTTATTCCATTGCAGATTTTCACACGGCGTTCACGGTGACCATTTCAAGGATAGCATGATTATTAAAGTCATAATCGACACTAGCTGAGAAAACGTGTTGAGGAGACTATTATTATTGGGGAATGGACTTAAGGTATTAACCATAACCTATCATATAGCCGTAATTTCGGTAACCACATATACATATGGACTTCTTAGGTGGACTGCACAAAAATTATTTAAAAAGCAATATAATCATAATAGCATCACTTTAGAGAAAATTTTACAGAATAATAATTTAACTGGTAGAAAGTTTTAAAAGTGTAAAACTCGCTATAGGATCGTTTATTGAATTCTAGAAGTAGAAACTTGCCGTTCGTCAAAAAATTTGTAGATCATGGAGAATTCTCTGCGTTTTAAATTTTGCTTGTAAGAGTGAGTCTGGCTGAAAGCCAGAGGGCCCGGCTAGTGATTTTTAATGCTGATATGGATGCATCTATTCTTAATCGTCTCTTATGGTATAAATACATCCGTAACAAATGGAAAATCAATGTAATTGTTGCCAGTCAGACATGCCTTGGATAATGGATTTACTCTGACAATATGACAAATACTCTGAAGGTTTCAAAAGTTTTTTGCTTAGTCAAAAATATGTTGTACGAAAAATAAATTTTCCAGCTAATTTTTACAGTTTCAATTATGAAATTATGCATAGATAAAGTATTATTACTCGATATTCTCATCGCATATTCTTTTTTAAAACATTTATTCAATTATTTCATCTACTTTAATCTTGTGTGTTCAAGTTCATGCAATTGTATCCATATCAGTTTCTGAGTTTGGAATCGGCGCAATTTTTCTTCCTTTCTTTCCCAGGTTCATGAAACGAACTAAAGTCAAAGCTATAATCGCAAATCGGCTTCGTTTTGGCCTAGCATTCTTCACCGGCTTCAGTTGAACCGACGACCGTTTTTTCTTTTGTCGCTTTTTAGATTTAGGTGTACTTTTGGTGGAATCCAAATCAGAATCCAGTGGATACAGCGGGGGTCTATCCACCACTGGTATAGACTCGCGGTCCTAAAAATATTTTCACACGATTTTTTAAAAGGATTATTACTGTTTCACTTTCAACTCAAATAAATACAAAGCTTTTTGCTATATACAGGAACAGGATGTATTGTATTTGCATTTATTATCTCTGGGTGTCCTCATTTCTATTTAATACAGGAACTTTTCACATTCTTGATGTGGTGTTACCTTTTTTTCTGAATAAAGTAAATGATTATGTTGGTAATTGACCATGATAACTATGTCAAAATGACAAAGCTCTCAATTGTTTTATTGGCTACACCTACACGCATCCACCATTATCAATTATCACTATCAGCATCAGCGCAAATATTTCCATTTTTCTCCATTATCTTGGTTCTGCGACTAGAAGGATTCGGTAAAGCAAACTAACCATAGATGTCGCATCATCCGAAAAGGAAGATTCGCTTGAATTTGAAGCTGTTGATTGGCCCGCAGTGGATCGTCCTTCCAAAGGAACAGATGACAAGGAAACACTGCTACGGCTCCCATCATCACTGTTCAGACTTGTATTACTGCCATTGACTGCCGTTGACTCTCCTTTTGCTTTTTTCTCGGCACCAGCTTTCTTCTTTTTGGACATGATGGATTTAGCAGTTTTGGCTGCATTTACCGTAGTCAAAAATGGAAATGCCACGATATTTGTTGAAGATGATGAAGTGATGGAAATATTGTCCAGTTGGGAACGAGCTGGTGTCCCAGGTATGTACGGACTTGGTGGGTAACTGGTCAAACCCTCATCATCAATTAACTCAGTATCTGAATTCCTCTCATTTTCTTTCCGTACATTTCCACTGCTACGTTTCAAATAAGCTCCAATTTTGGATCCAGGAGGAAATAACTGTAAACATGTTAGGAAATCAAAATTCAGGCGATTTGATTCGCGTTTAAAGTGAGAAAGAATAGGAAGCTTGTGTCTAACAGTAATACATACCCGCATGACTGCTTCCAACATTTTTGGAGGCTCGTTTTTGTTTTTGATGATAACTTCGGGACCATAGTCAGAGACTGTTGTAATACTTATGGCATCAGCTTTGTCATCTGCTGTTAATTTTGTGGGTGAATGTGCTAATCGAGCTTTTCGAGCCGTTTCTCTCATTAGACGTCTGTGTAATAATAAAAGACACGGTGGGGTAAATGCTAGTGTATTAATCGTGGAACATGGCATAATGTTTTCTTACTTTGCAGTGGCTCGCATAACTCCTTGTGCTTGAGGATAGTCTTGGATTACTTTGTTTAAATCATATTTGCTGAGAACAAAAAGATTGGCAAATCCAGCAGCTCTGAAGTATAGTAATTTCATGTTTCATTGCAAAGAAAAATGAATAGAAAGAATTATGATGAATGAAGATGGGGTAATGTGATATCTGTGTAGATACATACCTTACATCTGCAGTCCTTTTGTTCATGCCACCAATTCCGAGCAAAGCAATCTCCCCGAAAACAGATCCCTCAGCTAAGGTGGCTAGCACTACTTTACCATCTGGCCCCCCAATCACTTGGATTTTCCCTTGTTTCACAATAAACATCTCTTTTCCCACTTCCCCCTGAGTTTTGGTTTTGGAAAAGACAAATATTTGAGCTCTAACTACTCTAGATACGTTTGGCAAGCATTTTTTTGTAAAAGCTTTTCGAATGTGTATTTTTTTAAACACCTTTGTGCAAACAAGATCCTCCGGCAAAAATATAATAGACTTAAGTTTGACCACGAGATCCCGTAAAAAGGCAACTTCGCAGTTTTGAAACAATTTTACTTTACTCAGTGTTTCAATATGTACATTTAATGCCAAATCGGTTTTCATCTTTTGTGGAACCAAATTCAATACAGCGTCTTCGTCTATATCCCCAGAAAAATATGGCATTTAACAATGTGAATATTCAGTGTTTAAACTTAAAACCCAACTAAATACATGCATACCGAGTGTTTTTTGTTGCTCCCATGTATAAGTAAGCCATAATTTCACTTTATCTTTCAAAAATTTAGGAGCGCCAAGTCTTATGAGATGATTATCAGCTTCAAATAGTAACTGTTGGAAATCCGTTTGATTTTTTGTGGCTGTGGCGATAATATCACGAATCTGGTTTTGCCATAAGGAAGACAATTTTATCCCATCCTATCAATAGTAGCTTTGTTTAAATGCATATGTTCTTATTTTCCTGTTTATATTCACCTGACCAATGAGCAACGCAAAAACAAAGACTCCGCTCAACCAAGCAAATGTCATGAAAATATATTCCAATTCATTATCTGGTTTGGGCATTTTCCCGATCCCTGTTGCCGTTTTGGTTGCAAAATAAAAACATCGGATGTACCTACATGGAGAAATTACAAAATATTAATGATTGTTCTAATGGATATCACGATTATGAAATGTTTTATGGATCAAGTTACGCAGTTCCTTTTCCATCAAATGTCCATGGTGTTGACCCAATCCCTTCAAATCTGGATAGCCCATAATAAGCACAAGCATTCATATGAATCATGAATAACATGTACAAAACAGCTTTCACAATCCGTACAGCATGCGGGGAAGACAGGACGGCGTCACATTTGTCAAAAAGTTCCCAATATGTGCCGACCTAGTTGCAAAATCAATTCCCATTCTTAAAAAAGCGCATTTAAACATTCTAAAAAATACACTTACCTTCAATAACCTTGTAGCTCTCAAAATTGGAAAGTTGTCATAAAAAATGGTCAAAATTATATCCACTGGAAATATTGCCAACATGTCCATCTGCAAAACAGCTGTATTAAAAATGGAAAATGCAAAAAAAAGTATGCAGTTCTACCTTGAACTGTAGTTTCTCCACATAAGCTTTTCTAGTTTCGGATGGTTCTTTCACCCAAAATCCATTGGATATAAATTTGACATGACTTTTGATAGCCACTATGTCAAAGACGTAAACAAAATCGGCCATTGCATCCGCGATGATCCATTTATAAAGGTTCTCTTTTGTTTGGTAAGGGAAAATTAACCTTAATGGAATAACCCATGCATTGTAAGTAAATGCAAAGGATACCAATGTCAGCCATCCAACATATGTTTTACCTGTGTAGTAAAGTCGCAAAATACATCCAATCCAACAAAACTTAATGCATGCGATTTCTCATTATGCAAAGATAAATTGAAATATGTCTTACTTGTAGGATCTAGAATATAATTGCATGTCATTAGATCATACACATATTTCAAATGCGACATGCATTTTCCTCTCACTCGTTCTGAAAGGGATTTTCTCCGGTGATCTCCTCCAAAAAAAGATGGATCAGGCGAAGTTGGAAGTAAAGCTTGTAGTTTTTTCATAAACTCTGGATCTGCTCCTTCAGGTTGCTCTATAAAAATGTATTGAAATCATTCAATTTTAATTAAAAGTTCCAAAATTTTGTATTCCGTTAGTTACGGCTACCTGAATCAGAGTCATCAGACAATGGCGTAGGAGCTCTTGTGATTTTCGCTTTAGCACGTTTAGTTCGAGCAGTAAATGCTGATGCGAGAGCTCGAAGCCGCTGTTCAAATTCTTCAGCTTTTTCCAAATCTAATCTAGGTAAAAGAGTATAAAAATTTTTATTTAAAATTCATTGGGGCACATTGAGAACTGTCAATAGGGCATTTTACTTGGTTTCTTCGCACAAAGTTTGTGCAATTGTAGCTCTTCTTCCCAATCTACTGCTAAAGCCTGTAGAAGGCAATTGAAATGATGGCATTCCATCATTTTTATTTATAATTGGTGTAGGTTCTGCAGCCTCAGGTTCAGTTTTCTCCGTAGTTGATACTACATGCTCTTCTATTGAAATTGTTGGCAATGGCACCACCCCTGGAGTTAATTTGTTCTCTGGTTCTGACATAGTTTAAACAATTTAACATAAGGTAATGGGTATTTTTATAAAACTGTAATTTTAATCTGTGAATTATGTTTTTTTGAATGGATTGTTTTAATACTTGTGTCTACTCTTCCACAACTAAAGATATACTATAAGATGTGGACTCCTGAAACAAGGAAATTCATGTCATAGGATGATCCATCAAAATTAGGAGACGGTTTATGAGTTGGCCACGAAACAATCAGGGAAATGGAATTCATGGCATGAGCAATAAATTGGTAGAAAGTAAAAGGCATTATCGTTGGATATAAATTGCATCTAATGGTTTCTTAGGTCTAATGTTGTTGTTGTGTAGGCTAGCATACAGAGTTGGAGTCAATCTTCTGTGATGACAAGTTGTTTCCACGCAACGTTATATGACATTCGGGTCGGGAATCAATTATGAGACTTTCGTAATTGGATTGGCTTTGATTGCATTACTTGGTTAGTTTCCTAATCCACAACGATTGGTTTCCTGAACAGAATGAGCAATCATATACGCTTTTCACTTGTCTTGCTTTTCTGCAGAAATGCGTAGTGTTGGGTCCAATCGTTTTTAGGCGCAGTTTGCTGTTTTTGAAAACGATTTTAAATGAAAACAACTACTTACTCACAATGCACATTGCTACCGTTCATCAAACAAATTTTGAAAAATCGAGAATCAATTTTCGATTTTTCTTATGGAAAATAACATGGGAAAAATCTCGAAATTAAGGGAGCTTACTTTCGATTTTGACGACACGTGTATTTAGATGCATGTAAAAAAATACACTTTTTGATCCTGTGGGAGTTAGCGGGCGTATGGGGATCTAATATTTTTTGGGGTTCTTATTGAAGTACTTAAGCTTCATTTGAGCTATATCACAATGTCCAACTCCGCCACCCAATTTCGGCATCTCATTGTCAGAAAAATATAATTTATTATAACAATAAAATCTCTTTTATCAAACGATAGTAACCGCATGCAGATGACTCAATTTACATTTTATAAGAAATAGTTTGCAAACATAAAGTAGGTACATATTTAAAAAGGTCTAGTCATTATGATCAGATGGAGTTTGTACAATAAATGTGACGAATGAATGTGCTATATTCTGCAGGATTCTTTCACTGCAAATATGACAATAATTTTCGGAAATCCCAATTGTTGCAGATAACTCGTGCATTAGGTGCCTCCATATTGCTTCATGAAGTTTACATGAAAGGCTATCAAATCATCCAGCCTTTTAGAAAATGTCTCCATAGGTGGCAGCAGTGTGAGTCTAAACAGAAATGATGTATGCACATATTAAACTTTGCAATAAAATCATGAAGTAACTTATGAAATTTGTTGAAAAAGTATAATCTACCGGAAATGATAGGTTCCAGGTACTTGACCAATTCCTTCTCCAGGGACTACTGAAATTCCAGTTTCCTCTACTAACTGGACGCAGTACATAGTATCTGGGGTTAAACTCCTGCTGGCTGCTTCGTCAATGGCAGCTTGTGGAATCTCCAACTAAATTATAGAAAAAATCTCATCTGTGTTCTATTATTACAAAAGCTGTTTTAACCATTAATATTTTTAGCGTACCTTTGGGAATGCATACATTGATCCTTGAATTGGTGAGCATGATATTCCAGGAACTTGGTTTAATTTATTGAAAACTAAGTTTCCTTTTTCTGACAGTTCATGCAAAAAGGATCCTTTTTCTTGGGTAAATAAATCGTATGAAGGGCTACTTGGTTTTGGAGAGTCTACTAAGCAGTCTAAAGCCACCTAATTCAGGTAATCAACATGTCAATTAATTAGCTATTGGTTCCCGGGAATGAAATATTCTACTGGATAAAAGTTTACTGACATGTTAGTTAAATGTACTGCAATACCTGGCCTACTACTGTGGGGCACAGTGTTGCTGCTGTAGCTGCAATCACAACATTTTTCACATCTTCATCAATGTTTACCATTTCCAAATAGCCCCCTCTTAGGCCACACTCACTAGCGAATCCTGCAAACAATTATATAGTTGTATTTGTTGAAATATTTTCAAAACCTGTTTTAAAAGCAAGAAAATGTTGCATTACCTTTAGAAATGGAAAAGAATGAAACAAGTTCAACTTGATTGTATGGGAACTTCATTTCGGACATGACTTTTTTGAACGACAGGAATTTATTGCCCTTGAAAATATTCTCTTGGTAAACCTGTGAAAAAATTGTCAGTCTACACCCGTGTTTTATTTTGCACAAAGTTTTGCAATTTATTTTTTACCTCATCGGCTAATATCACTAGAGAATGATCATAGCAAAATTTTATAATCTCTTCAATATTGGCACGGGTCATAATGTGAGCTGCAATAACAAAGAAAAATTAAATTTTTACTATGAGACGGTGTATCTATTTTGCATATGTAAAGTAATTTACCTGTAGGATTTCCAGGGTTGATGACAACTAAGGCTCGTGGCTGACAATGCTTTTGTGCTGCAATCAATGACCTTTTGAGTTCATCAGTAGTCAAAGCCCAGCCAAGTGATTCATCCAAGTAGTATTCAATCTAATTCAAGTGCATGAAAAAAATCAGTTTTCAATGCCAAATACTGTATTTTCCTTCCCCATACCCAAGCAGTTTGAAATCCTACCTGCTGCATTTCATATTCAATTAATGTGGCCCGATACATTGGAAATTGGGGGATGGGAATCATCACTCCTGATTTCATTTCATCAGGTCGATTTTTGAACAGCTTGAGGATTGCCTAAAATAACAAATTACGTAATAAAAATATTGTTTCTTCACATTACCTTTGTGGAGCGTAAACAAATTTTAAAGGTCACGTACCCGAATACCTTCCGAAGCACCGGCACACAATATGATATTATCAGGAGACGATGGAATTCCATTGTCTCTCTGTGTTATATAATCTGCGACATGTCTCCTGACAATATCCATACCTCTAGACTCACTGTACGATCCTGAAAAACACCACAAAAGTAGCATGTATCAATGCATGAGATCATTGCATACACCATTACAGAGCCTGCTGTAAACTGTCCAAGACAATGGTACATGTTACTGTTATGTCTGTCTATCATGGGAAATGATTCCAATCTTTAAACATAAAAATAAACGCGATAAAAAACTGTGATTTAATTTAGGAACAAACCATTGGAAGGATTTGGAATCACTTGAGAAAATCAATTTTTGGATATGCATTTTCATTTATTTATCAATGCACTTTTGTCAAGTTAGTAACTCCATAAAACATGTCAACAATGATTTCTAATTTGAATTCTTCCCAATAAAATATTCATGCATACCGATTGTTCCTCCTCTACAGGATTGAAGAATTGCACGGGCTTTTTCTATGACATCTTGCTCAAATCCGCAGGTTTCAATCAGTTCTGGGAACGAAACCAGCGCTATTACCTATGCATGAATGTAGCAGAAACAAACTGTTTGAACATAATCAGATTACAAAATAATGTATGGTCATTTGGAAAATATATTGGCTTGATTTAGTTACACATATAAAAAAATAAAAAATAAAAAAATACCTTTCGTAAAAATGTAATTGGTTTGTGACCCATAGCTTGTGCATCCCTATAAACGAACCGTGAATAATTTATGACCATATATATGCGAATAGAAAAAATGCATATCAAATGTAGAAGCAAGATTTCTTACCCAATGTGTCCTTTCATCAAAGTTTTGTACTTTTTTTGCACACCCTATAATTCAAAATACATCCGGTTAGTTTTCAGTTAAAAAGCCTTAAAAATGCGTAGGTAAAACATGCAATTAAACTCAGAAGTAGGTTTACCTGTCTCAATTCCATGTCAATCTGCATAGTACGTTGGCCTACAGGACCTCGTCCAGCATATTCTAAAGCTTTAAAGGATTGAATAGCTGGATTTGTAGTCTGCATGGTCAGGGAAGGAGTTTTCACTGTTTCATATTGCTCTATAGAAGAGACGCTATTGTTGTTAGAATCGATATTGCTGGCTGTGGAGACCCCCATATTGTCTTTGGTTGACAGTTAGGAGCAATAATGTAAAATTACAATGACTCTATTGATTGCACCAGAGTTACAAGTGCCTGAATTACTTTAATTACAGTGGTATTTATAGTAAATGCTGAGGCTCCAGAAGTATTTCAAAATAATTGCCATCACATCTTTTCTACCAGATTGCTACGGTTTATCGACATGGATATGTTGACTTTTTATACTTAAAAGAATAATAATATGCCGAGGAATCTGTAAAAAATCATACACGCGTAGGAATATGGCAGATGGGTTAGGTAATAAGATAAAGAACAATTCCTGATGGAGAGCTAACAATGTACCTTTTGATCATGAGGGTACATTGTGTTAGTCCAGTTCAAGTGGTGGAAAACATAAACTCTGGAAAACGAACGTGAGATTCATCACGTACACAAGAATAAAACTCAATCCCAAATGTACTATATATGTTTCGAACTGTGGTTATTTTTATATTTTTGTTTATGTGTGCATTTGTGTCTATTGACTTTTGTTTTCTTTGTGCAACTCATTTGTGTTTTTGTCAATGCTATTTTTGGTTTATTGCTAGTTCATTTGTGTGTATTCACTACTATTGAGATTATGCAATTTACATGAGTTGTGTGTGTTAGTAGTCAGATAGCTATCTATGCTGCAGCTGCACTCAGCAAGTGAAATGAGTGTAGTTGCATGGACACTGCATTTGCATGATGCAGGTCCATAATAATAAGGAAGCGGCTTCCCATATGAAAAGGGAAGCTTGAAAGCGGTGTTTTTTGTTGTGTTTGTGATGCACTTGGGTATTTAGGTTACTGAATCTGCGGATTCTCTTTACTCCACTTCTAGGTTCCGATCCCACAACTTCTCCTTTTTGTCTTGGCTGGATTTTCTGATTGTTTTTTGACCATCATTTTATATTTTGTCCTTTCGACTTATTTTAACGCTCCTTGACCATTTTTACCTTATAACTGTTGTTTTAACTTTATTAAGGAGTTTTTAATTACTGTTATTTGGTTCTATTTATTGATTTTTTGTATTTGTTGACTTGTTATCTTAAGTTTATAACAGTTTTATGGTTAACAGAGTTCGTTTGTATTTAAGTCAGTTCATTTGCTCATATTTGCAATATTTACATTTATTTGCAAGATTTAGATTTATCTGTGTGCTTTAGATTTATCTGTGTGTTTTTGTTTTGTCCATTGAGAATCTGATATTTGTTTTTACTGTATTAAAATCAGTTTTATATGAGAAAACCTATTCTCCTGAGCACTACTATTCTTTCTTAAGCCTTGTTCACCCCAGCAGTAGCCGACTTTAACATCTCTACGTCCATCCCAGTCATAGTTTACCAATCGCCCTTAAACTCCATACTCTGCGAGTGCATTTCTTATCTACCATCCTTATAACCTCGCACAATATAGGTCCTATGATGTTTCAAATCATTAAAATGCGAGAACTTAAAGGAGCAGTGTGTGTAAAATGTAGCTCAAATGAAAACTTTGACCTAGAATTTTATTGAATATGATATGTGTTTCGTGTTGTGTGCGTAGTTAATTATGGGATGACTTTTAATTATGAGCCTTTAGTTAGTAGGTGATAATTTAGTAGAAGAAATGACTGTGGGGCAATGCGAGATTTTGTATTTAGTCAAAATGCTTAAAATACAGCTTGCTTTAATACAACATGCTTTGGCAACCGACAAGAGGACAATGACAATGACAAAATGCTTGCAATAGTTAATAAGTAATTTGTCAGTAGAATAAGAATAGTAGTTCAATGACTAACGGTTCAATAATCTGGATTAGAATAGTCATGATAACATGTAAATGCGTTCACTAAACTTTATGCTTTGGAGGTAAAAATAGCTACTTCAAGTTTTTAAGCTAAACAACAACACAATGTAAACAAAAGGTAAGTCATAAAATTAAACATTCAAATAATCTCATGACAGTCATTCTTTTTATAATTTACATACTGAACATTCCGGCCGGCTTGAAATAATGATTTCAAAACAAGTTACAATGAATCTATAGTTAGTTCATCGACCGGATTATCTACGACGGGTACAAGGCAAAGTTTATTGACTGGACGCTTCAAGGAACCATCCATCGTTTTTAAGGTAACAACGCGAACTATGTTATCCAATCCAGGGTGAAGGTCGATAACACGTCCCATTTTCCATTTTTGGGGTGGGAGATGATCCTTGATGATCACTAAATCATTTAATTGGATGTCGCTTCTATGTTTCAGCCACTTCGGGCGCTGTTGAAGGCGGGTGAGAAACTCCGATGACCATCTAGACCAAAACTGTTGGTTTATTTTCTGCAGCAGCTGCCATCTAGAAAGTCGGTTTTGATGAATGTTCATCACATCTTCGTCTGGAACAGCAAGGAGGGGACGGCCAATGAGGAAATGTCCGGATGTCAGCACTTCCAAATCTGTGGGATCAGTTGACATGGCAGTGAGTGGACGAGAGTTCAGGCATGCTTCAATTTGGAGGATTGTTGTCGTCAGTTCTTCGAATGTCAAACGGTAGTCAGCAATAATCCTGTGAAGATGGAATTTGACCGACTTCACGCCAGCTTCCCAAAGTCCACCAAAATGAGGAGCCCCAGGAGGATTGAAGTGCCAACGAATAGAGTCCTTGGACAAGGCATCAGCAATGGTTTCGTTGTGGTTTTGAGACCGGAGGAGACGCAGGAGCTCTTTGTTTGCACCCACAAAGTTAGTCCCACAGTCACTGTGGATATGAGTAGGAAGTCCACGGCGGGAAACAAATCTTTTCAGGGCTGCTAGGAATGCATCAGTTGATAATGAGCTGACCAACTCTAAATGAAATGCACGGGTTACAAAGCAAACAAACAATGCTAAGTAAGCCTTTTCACTTGTAGTTCTTTTTCCTTTTCCAGATTTCAAATTAAAGGGGCCAGCATAGTCCACGCCACATCTGGAGAACGCTGGAGTGGGAATAACTCTGGATGAAGGTAAGTCGGCCATGAATTGAAATTCAGGTTTAGCTGCAACTTTTGCACAAGTTACACATTTCTTAATTTGGAATCTGATTGCATCTCTAGCTCGGAGGATCCAGTACTCGCGTTGAATCATCGATTGGATTAAGTTTGGACCCGCATGGAGATATCGTAAGTGTCGGCTTCGGATCACCATTTCAGTCAATCTGGAATGACGTGGAAGGAGGATAGGAAATTTTCGATTCTTCGGGAGCATGGAATTGCTAAGTCTTCCACCAACCCTTAGGAGTCCATGGTCATCTAGGAAAGGATGAAGGCAGCGGATACTGGACTTCATTGGTAAGTCTACATTGGTTTTTAGACATTGGATTTCGGCTTGAAATGATTGAGCTTGAGTTACTTTTACAAATAAATGCTCGGCTTCTTGTAACTCTACAGGACTGAGTGGGCCGGATTTGGACAGGACATGTGGATTGCAGTTTTGAACAAACCTACGACACCAGGCAGCAATTCGGATAGCGTCATTCAAACTGGAGAAGAGCTTCAGGATCTCAACTTCAGTAGTACAGGAGGAATGGCACATTTGGACGGTTGGTTTTTCTTCAGCTTTTACTTCTGGATCATCACAAATGTTGGTGTTGATTTTTTCTTTGATGTTTTCTTTATACGGGGATGGAGTTTTCAGCAGGAAACTAGGCCCGTTCCACCAAAGGGAGAATTCGGATAGTTGGACGGCTGACATTCCACGGGATGCACAGTCGGCAGGATTTTGTTCACTGGGAACGTGGTACCATTGGATAGGAAGTTCAGTAGATTGAATCGTGGAGATTCTATTGGCAACAAAGGTCTTCCATCTGGAAGCAGGTGAGTTGATCCAAGCCAAAACAATTGTGGAATCGGTCCAAGCTCCGTAGCTTGTTATTTCCATTTCAAGTGACTTGGTTATGGATTCCATTAGGTTCACTAACAGGACGGCACCACACAGTTCCAGCTTTGGGAGGGAAATTGTTTTTGCCGGGGCTACTCTAGTTTTGGACGCAACAAGAGAAACTTTCGTCAAGGAGGAGGAATACACACACAGGAACACGCAAGCAGCATACGCCTTTTCGGAAGCATCAGAAAACCCAGCTAATTGGACATAAGTTGGTTTGAAAGGAATTAGACACCTTGGTATGGTAACTAATTCAACATTTTTCAAATCACTTTGGATTGTTTT
>Ga0210040_10003630_pt1 | contig 20751 bp, 19 predicted proteins | sample CryGeyCG12114_NA_FD_185462 | JGI IMG/M metagenome (GOLD analysis project Ga0210040, IMG submission 185462) | Groundwater microbial communities from aquifer - Crystal Geyser CG19_WC_8/21/14_NA (SPAdes) (version 2) | ecosystem: Environmental > Aquatic > Deep subsurface > Groundwater | place: USA... | reverse complement strand
TCACGAACTCGCCCTGCTCCTTGAGCTTGGCGAGCACCGTCTTGCTGTCGATACCGAGCTCTTTCGCGAGCTCGTGTACGCGGGCCTTGCCTGGCACGGGTCTCCTCTTGGTGAGGCCGGCGGCTGGTCCGCTCGACCTCGGTGTCAGTGGTGCATGGTCATCGTGGCGACTTCACGGGTTGCTCATCCGAGGTCGTCCTGCTCTCGAGGGCGGACCGGCCGGATGCCGGTCCTACGGGGTGTCACTGTGCTGCTGTCCGCTCACCCGGCGGCGCCGGGACCAGCAGGTCGGGGACCTGCCGGACGACGTGCGCCTCGAGCGGGCCGGTCTCCAGCGGCGTGCTGCTGCGCAGCGCGCGCGGGAAGGCCCGGCGCCGGACTGCTGCCTGCAGGCACTCTCCGGTGGGGTGCAGGGACGCACCCCGGCCGGGGAGCCGCCGCCGTGGATCAGGGGTCAGACCCCCGCCACGGACGACGACACGCAACAGCTCGGTGACCGGAGCACGTCGCCGGCACCCCACACAGGTGCGGACCGGGATCGACGGATCGGCCATCGGAGAGTCTAGCGCGCCGCGGGCCCCGGGTGTTCCGCGCGCCGCACAGGGGGTCGGGAACCCGCCTGCGGGCCGCGGGCACCGGGGCGCCCGGTCGGCTGGCTGGGGCGCAGCGGCGCCCGGCCGACGCCCGGGGACACCGCGTCGCCGTCGGTGGTCTGGGCGTCGCTGCGGATGTCGATCCGGCAGCCGGTGAGCCGCGCGGCCAGGCGGGCGTTCTGCCCCTCCTTGCCGATGGCCAGCGACAGCTGGTAGTCCGGGACGACGACCTGCACGGCACGGGCCGCCGGGTCGACGACCCGGGCACTGGTCACCCGGGCCGGGGACAGCGCGGAGGCGACGAACGTGGCGTCGTCGTCGGACCAGTCCACGATGTCGATCTTCTCGCCGTGCAGCTCGCTCATCACGTTGCGGACCCGCTGGCCCATCGGCCCGATGCAGGCGCCCTTGGCGTTGAGCCCGGGCACCGAGGTCCGGACGGCGATCTTCGAGCGGTGCCCGGCCTCGCGGGCCACCGCGACGATCTCCACGCTGCCGTCGGCGACCTCGGGGGCCTCCAGGGCGAACAGCTTGCGCACCAGGTTGGGGTGGGTCCGCGACAGGGTCACCTGCGGGCCGCGGAAGGTGCGGGCCACCGAGACGACGTAGGCCTTGATCCGGGTGCCGTGCCGGTAGTCCTCGCCGGGCACCTGCTCGGCCGCGGGGAGGGTGGCCTCCACCTTGCCGATGTCGATCAGCACCAGGCCCTGGGTGTTGCGGCGGTCGTGCGCCTGCACGATGCCGCTGACGATGTCGCCCTCCTTGCCGGCGTACTCCCCGAAGGTCTGCTCGTTCTCCGCGTCGCGCAGCCGCTGCACGATCACCTGCTTGGCCGTGCTGGCGGCGATCCGGCCGAAGTCGGTGGGGGTGTCGTCGTACTCGTGCACGACCTCGCCGTCGGGGCCGAGCTCCTGGGCCAGCACGGCGACCTCGCCGCTCTTGCGGTCGATCTGCACCCGGACGTGCGATGCCGCGCCGTCCGCGTGCCGGTAGGCGGTGACCAGGGCGCTCTCGATCGCCTCCAGCACCGTGTCGGCGGGGATGCCCTTCTCCCGCTCGACCGCCTTCAGGGCGGTCACGTCGATGTTCACTCAGCGCCTCCTCGTCGCGGCCGGGCCTCGTGCGGCGCGCGGTGCGGGGCCGGTCGCCCGGGCCTCCCGCTCGCGTCGACCGCGGCGGACCCGGCCGGGTCCTGCTCGTCGTCGTGCATGTCGTCGTCGTGCATCTCGTCGTCCTCGGACCCGTCGAACTCGTCGTCGAGCTCGCCCGCGTCGTCCTCGTCGTCCTCGGGCTCGTGCACCAGGCTCGCGTCGCGGTGCCCGGCCGGGCGGGTGAACTCCACCTGGACCCGCGCCTCGCCCAGCTCGGCCCAGCGCACCGTTCGCTCGCCGACCGCCTTGCGCACCTGCCCCTTCTTCGTGCCGCCCTTCTCCACGGCCAGCACCACGCCGTCGTCGGCCATCCGCAGCACCCGGGCGGTGAGCTCCTCCCGTGCGCCGTCGGGCACGACGGCGACGGCGACCAGCCGGCCCACGTTGCGGCGCCAGTGGCGGGGCAGCGTCAGCGGCCGGTCGACACCGGGGCTGGTGACCTCCAGGACGTAGGGAGACCGGCCCAGCGCCTCGTCCTGCGCGTCGAGCACCTCCGACAGCGCGCGGCTGAGGTCGGCCACGTCGTCCAGGCTCACGCCCTCGTCCCGGTCGATGACCACCCGGACGACCGACCGCTGGCCGGCCGCGCGGACGACGAGCTCCTCGAGGTCGTAGCCCGCCGCGGTCACCACCGGTTCCACCCAACCGGTCAACCGGGCGGTCGCCGGGTCGGCGCCGCCCTGGGCGGGACGTGCAGCTCGCGTGGACACCGGCTGCCTCCTGTTGTGTTGGACCGCGACCCCGGCACCGGACGGCGGTCCGGTGGTCGGCCGGCAGGACCGGGGGTCGCCCCGAGGTCGCCGGCGTGCTGGGTGTGAACCGTCAGGCTACCGCCCGCCCCGCCCGTCCCACCCGCCCCGCGGAGTCCCCGGCGCACCGGTGCGTTCGACGGGCGGACCGGCGACGGGCTGCCAGGATGGACGGCGATGTCCGCAGCCCTGCCCCCGTCCTCCGTCGGCGCAGCCCTCTCCCGGCCGTTCAGCCGGCGAACGCTGCTGGCGGCGCTGGCCGGGACCGCCCTGGCGGCGGCGGGGTGCACCGGCAGCGCCGGGGACGACGCCGATGCGGTGACCCCCGCGCAGGTCGACCAGCTGGCCACCCAGGTGCAGGTGCAGGAGGCGCTGGTCGCCGCCTACGGCCTGGCCTTCGCCGCCTCGCCGGACCTCGCTGCCACGGCCGCGCCGCTGGCCGAGCAGGCGCGGGCCCAGCTGGACCGGTTGCGCGCCGCCGCGCCGGGCAGCCCGGCCAGCAGCACGGCGGTGGGCTCGCCCGCGGCGCCGGTGGACGCGGCGGGCGCCCGGGCGTTCCTGCGCGGCCAGGTGGCGGTCACCGCCGACTCGCACGCCTTCGCGTGCCCGGACTTCACCGGCGCCCGGGCGGCCCTGCTGGGCAGCATCGCCGCCGGGCTGCGCGGCCAGGACGGACTGCTGGCGTGACCGGACGGGCACACGGAGGGCGGGGCCGGCATGGCTGAGGACACGACCGGGGCGTCACCGTCGAGCGGCTCCCCCGCAACCACGGCCGAGGACGCCGCGCTGCAGGAGGCCCTCGCCGCGGCACACACCGCGGTCTGGGGCTACGGGGTGGTCGGCGCGGCCCTGCCGGCCGACGCCCACGACCTGGTCGTGGCGGCCGAACGGGCGCACCAGGACCTGCGTGACCAGGTGGCCGCCCTGCTGACCTCCCGCTCGGCCGATCCGGTCGCAGCCGAGGCGGCGTACACGCTGCCGTTCCCGGTGCTGTCGGCCACCGACGCGGCCGCACTCGCCGTCACCCTGGAGGACGGGACGTCGGCCACCTGGACCTGGGTGCTCGACCAGGCCACCGAGCGGAGCACCCGGGAGCTCGGGGTGGCCGCGCTGACCGCCGCCGAGGTGCGCGCGGTCGGCTGGCGCACGCAGGCCGGCCGCGCCCCGGTGACCAGCGCCTTCCCCGGCCTCCCCGCCGGCTGAGGAAGTACCCCCGTTCCCCGCACGCTTCGCACGCTCAGCGCGGGACCCGGAACGGGGCCCGCGGGGCCGGGGCCCTACAGAGCGCCGAGGAAGGCGTCGGCGACGCCGACGGCCACGCTGCTGGACTGGCCGGCCTCCACCAGGACGGCGAAGGCGATGTCGCCCTGCGGGCCGCCCAGCTGGTAGCCGACGAACCAGCCGTGCGAGTCCGGCGGGGTGTTCGTGCCGAACTCCGCCGTCCCGGTCTTCCCGTGGACCTCGCCCTGGTCGGCGAGGCCCGTGGCGGTGCCGGTCAGCACCACCTGCCGCATCATCGGCCGCAGCGCCTCCAGCACCGCCGCGCTGGGCCCGCTGGGGGCGGCGCCGGCGGGCTGCGCCCCGACCACCTCGACCGGCGCGGCCGGGGTGCCGCTGGCGATCCCGGCGGCCACCAGGGCCATCTGGGCCGGGCTCATCAGCACCTGGCCCTGGCCGATCTGATCGGCGGCCTTCGTCGTGCCGGTGGCGTCGGCGGGGACGGTGCCGCTGAAGATCCCCACCGGCAGCTGCCAGCCACTGCCCACCCCGTAGGAGGCGGCGGCCGCAGCCAGCGCGTCGTCGGGGAGCTGCAGGCCCTGCTGGATGAAGGTCGTGTTGCAGGACTCCGCGAAGGCCTCGGTCAGCGGCACGGTGCCCAGGTCGAACTGGTCCTCGTTCTCGAACTCCCGACCCTCGACGACCGTCGTCCCGGGGCAGGGCACCGGCGTCGTGGGGGTCAGCTGGCCGGCGGTGAGCAGCGCGGTCGCCGTCATCGTCTTCATGCTCGACCCCGGCGGGAACTGCCCGGACAGCGCGTTGGCCGGCGTGGCCGCCTCGTTGGAGCTCACCGCCAGGACCTCCCCGGTACCGGGGCGCACCACGACGAGGTGGGTGGCCAGCGACTGCCCGGCCACCGCGGCGTCCGCGGCGTTCTGCAGCGCGGGCACCAGCGGCGTCTGCACGGGCGTGCCGGGCACCGGGTCGACGGAGTCGATCACCGCACCGGCGTCCTGCAGGCTCTCGTCGGTGCTGGCGACGCTGACCGAGAAGCCGGGGGTGCCGGCCAGCTGCTCCTGGTAGGCGCGCTGCAGGCCGGAGAGGCCGAGGTCGTCCCCGGCGGCGTACACCGGCTCGTCGTCGGAACCGGTGGTCTCGTCCAGGACCTCCTGGGTGGCCGCCCCGACCCGGCCGAGCAGCGCCCGGCCGAACTGGGCGGTGGGCGCGAGCAGCTGGCTGTCGGTCGGGAACACCGCACCCGGCAGGTCGTAGACCTGGGCGCGGATCTCCTCGAACGCCGGTCGGCGGAGGGTGATGACCGGGACGAACTGCCCGTCCGGCGCGGCCTCGACGTCGGCGGTGATCTCCTCGGCGGAGACGCCGGTCGCCGCGGCCAGCCCGGCGGCCAGCGACGGCAGGTCGGTGACCTGGGCCTTGTCCACGCCGACGTTGACGACCTCGGTGGGGGTGAACAGCGCGGCGCCGGTCGCGTCGGTGATCGGTGCGCGCTCGGCCAGCGAGCGGGTGAGCACCAGGTGCTGACCCTCGCCCAGTTCCGGGTGCACGACGGTCGGTGCTGCCTCGACCTGCCACGCGTCGTCGACCTGGGTCAGCGACAGGGTGGCCGGATAGCTCCAGTCCGGCGCCGCGGTGAGGTCCCAGGTGGCCTGCCAGTCGACGGTGGCCGCGCCGTCGTCGTCGACCGTCACGTCGCCGAGGTCCGCGGACAGGGTGGCGTCGGGCAGGTCGGCGGCCGTCTGCTCCAGCAGCGCGCTGGTGGCCGCCGGGTCGGTGGTGCGGTCCGCGGCGGAGTCGGTGTCCCCGCCGGCCCAGTCGTCGAGGAAGGCCTGCGCGGCGTCGCGGACGTCGTCACCGGGGTTCGAGGAGCAACCGGTGAGCAGCGGCGCGAGCACCAGCACCGCCACCCCACCTGCGGTCGCCACCCGGCGGTGGGCTGTTCGGCTGCTGATGCTGGACCGCCGTCGGTTGCGCACGTCCCCACCTTCCCAGATCGGGGTGACGTACTGGAGCGGCCGCGCTGCAGGGGCCCGCTGCGAGCGTGCGAGCGGTGGGGGGCAGCGGGGTCCTTCTTCAGAAGAGGATCGACGCGTAGGTGCCGACCTCGGCGAAGCCGACCCGCTGGTAGGCCGAGCGCGCCGCGGTGTTGTAGTCGTTGACGTACAGGCTGACGATCGGCGCGATCGTGGTGCGGGCGTACTCGACGACCGCGGCGGTCCCCCGCTGGCCGATGCCCTGGCCGCGGAACTGCGGTGCCACCCACACGCCCTGCACCTGGCACGCCGCCCGGGACACCGCGCCGACGTCGGCCTTGAACAGCACCTGCCCGTCCTCGATCCAGGCCAGCGACTGGCCGGCCCGCACCAGCTCGGCGACCCGCGCACGGTAGGCGGCGCCGCCGTCGATGCGCACCGGGCTGACGCCCACCTCCTCGGTGAACATCGCCACCGCGGCCGGCAGCAGGACGTCGAGCTCCGCGGACCGCACCGGGCGCACCCGCGGATCGGGGAGAACCGTCGGCGGACCCTCGATCGCCAGCAGCGGCTGACGGGCGCGCACCTCCCGGGCCGGGCCCCAGCTGGGTGCCAGCAGCTCCCACAGCGGCAGCACGGAGGCCGCCGGGCCGACGATCGTGGAACAGCGCCGGCCGGCCCGGCGGGCCCGCTCGGCGAAGGCGGCCGCCGCCTGCGCCTCCACGCCGGGGCGGGCGAACGGGATGAGGTTGCCCCCGGCGAGGCACACCGCGTCCAGCCTGCGCCCGGTGGACAGCCCCCACAGCGGCGCGCCCAGCGAGGCCGGGGCGGTCCCGTGGGTCTCTATCCGGCCGGCGAGCATGCACGCGGCCACCGGGTCGGTGCCCAGCAGCTCCCGGACAGCGGTCTCGTCCTCGGCGTCCAGGACGCGGGCGGCAGCCGCACGCAGCACAGCGATCCCCGTCGTCGTCAGGCGGCGGACGGCAGGTCAGGAGACGGAGACGACCGGCGGGCCGGACGGAGCGCCGGCGTCGACGTGGTCGGCGGCGATCCGCATGGCCTCCTCGATCAGCGTCTCCACGATCATCGACTCGGGCACGGTCTTGACGACCTCGCCCTTGACGAAGATCTGCCCCTTGCCGTTGCCCGAGGCGACCCCGAGGTCGGCCTCGCGGGCCTCGCCCGGGCCGTTGACGACGCAGCCCATGACGGCCACCCGCAGCGGCACCTCCATGCCCTCCAGCCCGGCGGTGACCTCGTTGGCCAGCTTGTAGACGTCGACCTGGGCGCGGCCGCAGGACGGGCAGCTGACGATCTCCAGGCCACGCTGCTTGAGGTTGAGGGACTCCAGGATCTGGTTGCCCACCTTGACCTCCTCGGCCGGCGGTGCCGACAGGGAGACCCGGATCGTGTCGCCGATGCCCTGGGACAGCAGCGCGCCGAAGGCGACCGCGGACTTGATGGTGCCCTGGAAGGCCGGGCCGGCCTCGGTGACGCCCAGGTGCAGCGGGTAGTCGCACTGCGCGGCCAGCAGCTCGTAGGCGCGCACCATGACCACCGGGTCGTTGTGCTTGACCGAGATCTTGATGTCCCGGAAGTCGTGCTCCTCGAACAGCGAGCACTCCCACAGCGCGGACTCGACCAGCGCCTCCGGGGTCGCCTTGCCGTACTTGGCCAGGAGCCGGCGGTCCAGCGAGCCGGCGTTCACGCCGATCCGGATCGGGGTGCCCGCGTACTTGGCGGCCCGGGCGATCTCGCCGACCTTGTCGTCGAACTTCTTGATGTTGCCTGGGTTCACCCGGACCGCGGCGCACCCGGCGTCGATCGCGGCGAAGACGTAGCGCGGCTGGAAGTGGATGTCGGCGATCACCGGGATCTGCGACTTCTTGGCGATGATCGCCAGCGCCTCGGCGTCGTCGGTGTCCGGGACGGCGACCCGCACGATCTGGCAGCCCGACGCGGTGAGCTCGGCGATCTGCTGCAGCGTGGCGTTGATGTCGGCGGTCTTGGTGGTGCACATCGACTGGACGCTGACCGGGGAGTCGCTGCCGACGCCGACGCCGCCCACGTTCAGCTGCCGGGTCTTGCGGCGGGGGGCGAGGACGGGCGGCGGGGACGCGGGCATTCCCAGAGCAACGGTCACGATTACTCAGTCTCCCACTACTGCAGGGTGATCGGGTTGACGATGTCGGCGATGAACAGCAGGCCGCTGAGCATGAGGAACAACCCGGCCACGACGTAGGCCACCGGCATGAGCCGGGCGATGTCGAAGGGGCCCGGATCGGGCCGGCCGCGCAGCCGGGCCACGGTGGCGCGGGCCTTCTCGTACAGCGCGCCGGCGACGTGCCCGCCGTCCAGCGGGTAGATCGGCACGAGGTTGAACAGGAACAGCACCAGGTTGACGCTGGCCAGCAGGCTCACCAGGAAGCTGATCTTGGTGGTGGTGGTGAAGCCGTCGAAGGCGAAGGCCTCACCCGACAGCCGGCCCACGCCGACCAGCCCGATGGGGCCGTTCTGGTCGCGCTCCTCCCCCATGAAGGTGGCCCGGAACAGCTGCGGGATCCGCTCGGGGATCTGGACCAGGCGCTGCACCGACTGGCTGACGACGTTGCCGAAGTAGCCGGGCAGTGAGCTCAGCGGCTGGCGGGCGTAGACGGTGGCGGACTGGACGCCGAGGTAGCCGGCGGTCGCGATCTCGCCGTCGGAGTCGTAGACCTGGTTCTCGATCGGCGTGACGGTCAGCTGCCGCTGCTCGCCGTCCCGCTCGATGGTCAGGGTGAGCGGGGTGTCCGCGCTGCTCTGGACCACCTCCACCAGGTCCGACCAGCCGTCGTCGTTGGGGTCCTGGGCGATCGGCGTGCCGTCGACGGCCAGGATCCGGTCGCCGGCCTGCAGGCCGGCGGCGGCGGCCGGTGAGGCTGCGGCGTCGTCCGGGCAGCTGGTGGCGGTCGAGGTGGCCGGCAGCACGCACTCCGGCACCTTGCCCACCGTGGTGCTGGCCGTCTGCAGGCCGATGCCGACCAGCAGGACGAGGAAGAAGAGCACCGCGAGCACCAGGTTGTGCAGCGGCCCGGCGGCCATCACGATCACCCGCTGCCACCACGGCTTCTTGTAGAAGACCCGGTCGCCGTCACTGGGCAGCACGTCGTTGAGCGCCGCGCCGCGGACCTCGGCGATGAAGCTGCGCATCCGGGTGGCGCGCTTGCTCTCGTTCGGCTCGGCCGGCGGGATCATCCCGACGATCCGGATGTAGCCGCCCAGCGGCACGGCCTTGATCCCGAACTCGGTCTCGCCGCGGCGGCGCGACCAGACGGTCGGTCCGAAGCCGACGAAGAACTGCGGCACGCGCATGCCGAACCTGCGCGCCCAGAAGTAGTGCCCGAACTCGTGGAAGCCGATGCTGAACAGCAGGCCGACGGCGAAGGCGACGATCCCGAGGACCGTCAGGAGTAACCCGCTCAGCTCAGCCTCCGGCGATGGCGACGCGGGCGTGCTCCCGGGCCCACTTCTCAGCGGCCAGCACGTCCTCGACGCAGGTGGGTGCGCCGAGGTCCGGCGCGGCGTCCAAGGTACGCGCGATGACCTGGACGATGGCTGGGAACGCGAGGTGTCCGCCGGTGAATGCCGCGACGGCCTCCTCGTTGGCCGCGTTGAACATCGCCGGGACGACGCCGCCGGCCTCCCCGGCCTGCCGGGCGAGCCGGACCGCGGGGAACACCTCGGCGTCCAGCGGGATGAACTCCCAGGTGCTGGCCTGCGACCAGTCCAGCGCGGGCTGCACCTCGGGCAGCCGGTCCGGCCAGGCCAGCGCCAGCGCGATCGGCAGCCGCATGTCCGGCGGGCTGGCCTGCGCGATCGTCGCGCCGTCGGTGAAGGTCACCATCGAGTGCACGATCGACTGCGGGTGCACCACCACGTCGATGTCGGCATAGGGGACGTCGAAGAGCAGGTGGGCCTCGATCAGCTCCAGGCCCTTGTTGACCAGGGTCGCGGAGTTGATGGTGACCACCGGGCCCATGTCCCAGGTGGGGTGGGCCAGCGCCTGCTCGCGGGTGACCCCGGCCAGCTCGGCGGCGCTGCGGCCGCGGAACGGGCCGCCGCTGGCGGTGAGCACCAGCCGGGCGACCTCGCCGCGCGCCCCGCCGCGCAGGCACTGCGCCAGGGCGGAGTGCTCGGAGTCGACCGGCACCAGCTGGCCGGGCGCGGCGGCCGCCGTGACCAGCTCGCCGCCGGCCACCAGCGACTCCTTGTTGGCCAGCGCGACGGTGCGCCCGGCCTCGAGGGCGGAGAGCGTCGGGCCCAGGCCGATCGAGCCGCTGATCCCGTTGAGGACGACGTCGGCCGGGCGGGCGGCGAGCTCCTCGGCGGCGCGCGGGCCGGCCAGGATCTCCGGCAGCGTGTAGTTGCCCTGCGCCCAGCCACGCTGCGAGGCGGCGGCGTAGAAGGCGAGCTGCAGGTCCTGCGCGGCGGTGGCCCGGGCGACCGCGACGGTGCGCACCCCCAGGGACAGCGCCTGCTCGGCCAGCAGCGCGACGTCCCCGCCACCGGCGGCCAGCCCGGTGACCTGCAGCCGCCCGGGGTTCTGCCGGGCGACCGCGATCGCCTGCCGTCCGATGGACCCGGTCGACCCCAGGACGGTGACCTCACGCGGCTCGCTCATGCCGCTGATCCTGCCAAGCGCCGCGGCCGGCCGGGCACCGCCGTGGCGCCGCTGGTCGGGTGGCGCGCCACGCACCTGCCCGGCGGGTGCCCTGGCCGGCGTCCTGGCATCATGACCACCACGGGCACACCCGCCCGCACAGCGACCCCAGCAGTGCCGCCAACGCGGCGACGAGCGCCAGCGAGGATGCCAAGTGAGTGAGCACAGCGGCCGCGGTCTGGGCCACCAGACCAGCGCCCAGGTGACCGAGCAGTCCACCCGCGAAGAGGGGATCACCCGCGCGGGCGCCACCCCGGTCACCCACGAGCGCCCCGAGGACTGGGGCTGGCACGGTGAGGCCGGCCGGGCCGGCCGGATCACCGGCTGGGTCATGGCCGTCGTCCTGCTGACCATGCTGATGGGCAATCACGAGGGCCGGGTCGAGGACCTCTGGCTGGTCGGCGGGGCCCTCATCCTCGTCGTGGTCCTGCTGTGGGACATCCGCCGGCGGAAGAACGCCTGGCGCGCCCGCTGACGTCGCACACCTGGTCGACGAGGCCCGCTCCCCACCGGGGAGCGGGCCTCGTCGCGTTCGGTGGCTGGACAGAAGCTCCATCGGCGGTTCAGCGGTGGCTGACCCTGTCGACGAATCCACGAATCGTGGTCAGTTCCACGCACCGGGCCAGGCGCAGACCGTGGACGCTTCGTGTGACCGCTGTGCACACGGCACCACCTGGTGCTCGTCGGCCTCGACTCCCGAGCGGCCCTCCCGGACGGCGCGCCGGTCAGCACCTTCGGCACCGAGGAAACGGCGCTGGCCCTGGTGCGGTCCCGGCGCCCCGAGTCGCTGGTGAACGGCGTCTGGACGCCGCAGCCGGTGGACCCGGACGGGCGGGCCACGGCCGCCGGCACGGAGCTGTCCGCGCTGGCGTCCGCGGCCCGGTCCGCCGTCTGGCCACCCTGGCAGCTGCAGGGCGTCCCGTGGGCGGCGTCCGGCGCCCTCACGGTGGACGACGACACGTCCGCCCGGGAGCTGGTGTCCCTGGCCACCGTGCCCCTGGGGCCGGTGGAGGCCGACCAGCCGGTCAGCCGGCGCCGATCGCCAGCCCGATCAGGTAGGTCGCCCCCGCCGCGATCGCACCGAAGACCAGCTGGCGCAGGCCGGCCGACCACCACGGCCGCGGGGTGAACCGGGCCGACATCGCCCCGGCCGCCACCAGCCCGGCCCCGCCGCACAGCAACGCCAACCACAGCTCGGGCACGCCCAGCAGGAACGGCAGCAGCGGGATGAGCGCACCGACGGCGAAGCAGATGAACGACGAGACCGCCGCCGTCATCGGGGAGGGCTTGTCCTCGGGGTCCAGGCCCAGCTCGTTGAGGGCGTGCACGCGGAGTGCCTGCTCCGGGTCGCGGGACAGCTGCTCGGCCACGACCAGGGCCAGCTCGGGCTCCAGGCCGCGGTCCTGCCACAGCTGGGCGAGCTCCGCCTGCTCCCCCACCGGGTTGGTCGCCAGCTCCCGGCGCTCCTTGGCGACCTCGAGGTCCAGCTGCTCGTTCTGGGTGCTGACCGACGTGTACTCACCCAGCGCCATCGAGATCGCGCCGGCCGCCAGCCCGGCGACCCCGGAGAGGACGACGGCGCGCGGTCCGGCCCCGCCGGCACCCACCCCCGCGACGAGGGCGGTGTTGGTGACCAGGCCGTCCATCGCACCGAAGACGGCCGCCCGCAGCCAGCCACCGGAGACGTCGGCGTGGGTGTGCTCGTGGACCTCGGCCTGCTCGAGCCGACCTCCCGGCCCGCTCATCCCTGGTCCGACTCCGCCCCGAGGGCGACACCCTCCTCCACGCCGGCTCCGCCGGTACCGGACAGGTCGGTGCCGGGCAGGTCGGTGCCGGGCAGGTCGGTGCCGGGCACCGGGACGGCGATGCTGGGCACCCCGTCGACCTGGTCGGCTGCGGCGAGCTGCCCGCAGGCACCGTCGATGTCCGACCCGCGGGTGTCGCGGACCGTCGTCGGCACGCCGGCCGCGCGCAGCCGGGCCACGAACTCCTGCTGCGCGGGCAGGGGGCTCGCGTCCCACTTGCTGCCCGGGGTCGGGTTGAGCGGGATGAGGTTCACGTGCGCCAGGCGCTTGGCCAGCAGCTTGCCGAGCAGGTCGGCGCGGAACGGCTGGTCGTTGACGTCCCGGATCAGCGCGTACTCGACGGAGTACCGGCGGCCGGTGCGGCGGGCGAAGTCGTCGGCCGCGCCGAGCACCTCGCCGACGTTCCACCGGGTGTTGATCGGCACCAGCGTGTCGCGCAGCTCGTCGTCCGGGGCGTGCAGGCTCACCGCGAGGGTGACGTTGAGCCCCTCCTCGGTGAGCTTCCGGATCGCCGGGACGAGCCCGACGGTGGAGACGGTGACCGACCGCTGGGCCAGCCCGAGCCCGTGCGGGGCCGGGGTCAGCAGCGCGTCCAGCGTCTTGCGCACCCGGGCGTAGTTGGCCAGCGGCTCGCCCATGCCCATGAAGACGACGTTGGACAGCCGGCCCGGGCCGCCGGGGATCTCGCCGTTCGCCATCGCCGCAGCGGCGGCGACCGCCTGGCCGATGATCTCGGCCGCGGAGAGGTTCCGGGTGAGGCCGCTCTGGCCGGTGGCGCAGAACGGGCAGGCCATCCCGCAGCCGGCCTGGCTGGAAATGCACACGGTCGCCCGCTCGGGGTAGCGCATGAGCACGCTCTCGACCAGGGCTCCGTCGTGCAGCCGCCACAGCGTCTTGCGGGTGCGCCCACCGTCGGCCGACTGGTGCCGCACCGGGGTCAGCAGACCGGGCAGCAGCGCGGTCGTGAGGTCCTCACGGACGGCGGCCGGCAGGTCGGTCATCTGGGCCGGGTCGGTGACGCCGGCGTAGAAGTGCCGGGCCAGCTGGTCGGCGCGGAACGCCGGCTGACCGAGCTCGGTGACCGCCGCGCGCGCCTCCTCACGGGTGAGGTCGGCGAGGTGGCGGGGCGGCTTGGTGCGGCGCGGGGCGTCGAAGACCAGGGGGAGGGCAGTCATGGCGTCCTCCATCGTCCCACCACCTGGGCCCGGTGGGGTGGCCAGGACGGGTGACGTCGCTCCCCCGGAGCCGGCCCTACGGCGGCTCAGCGCCGCCCGGCGGCGGTGACCACCGCCATCGGGGTGGGCTGGGTGGTCGGTGGCACGGTCACCTCGGTCCCGGTGCCGCCGGTGCCCGTGCCGGTGTCCGTGCCCGTCCCGGTGCCGCCGGTGCCGAGGTCGCCACCGCCGTCACAGGCACCGGAGACCGGGGCGCTGTCCGCGGGCAGTCGGGTCTCCCCATCTCCGTCGTCGGGATCGGTGTCCGGGTCGGGGCAGGTCTCGCCGTCGGGGTCGGTGCCCTCGGGGCCGGTGCCGTCGGGGCCGGTGCCGTCGGGGCCGGTGCCGTCGGGGCCGGTGGCGTCGGGGTCGGTGGCATCCGGATCGGTGCCGTCCGGGTCCGCGACCCCGTCGTCGGTCACGGGGTCGGTGCTGACCGGCTCGGCGGTCCCGGGGCCGGGAACGGGGTCGCCCGAGGGCGGGGACACCGCGACGCCGGTGCCCGGGCTGCCGCTGCCGGTGGTGCCGGCCGGCAGGCCGACCGCGGTGACCGGCACGGGCGCGACGACGGGCGGAGCCGAGGACGGCGCCGCGGAGGGGCGGGCCGGCGTGGAGCTCGCCGCACTGGACGCCGGAGCACTGGCCTGCGTGGAGGACGAGCCGGCGGCCGGGCCGACCGGGAGCAGGCCGGCCAGCGGGTCCACCGGCTGGCCGGCGGGGGACGGTGACGTCGGGCTGCCGACGGCGGGGGGCGCGGAGCGGGTCACGTCGCGTTCGGCCGCCGTCACCGCGGTGCCCGAGGACGGGGAGCGGGTGAGGACGAGGCCGGCCAGCAGGCCGGCGACCACCAGGACCGCCGCGAGCGCGAGCAGCAGCCGGGACCGGCCGCCCTCGGCGCTGCGGTCCGCGACCGGCTCCACCGGCTCGGCGGGGTCGGCGGTGGCGGCGGGGTCGCTGGGCTCGGCGGGGTCGGCGGGCTCGGCGGGGTCGCTGGGCTCGGCCGGGTCGCTGGGCTTGGCAAGGTCGAGTTCGGGCACGGACAACGACGGACCGGCCTGCGCACGGCGGGCGGCGAGCGCCTCCCCCGCGCGGATCGCCTCCTCCCAGGCAGCCAACTGGGCTGCGGCCTGCTCCTCGGCTGCGCGCTCGGCGGCTCGCTGGGCGTTCCGGAACTCGGCGAGCGCCGCGTCGATCCGCGGCGGCAGGGGTCGACGGCCGCTCTCGGCCGGGGCGGGTCCCTGGTCCAGCCGTTGCCGGCCACCGGAGGCGAGCGCGGTGGCGTCCGGCTCTGCAGGCAGCTCTGCGGGCAGGCCTGCGGGCAGCACGTCCGGCACCACGTCCGCAGCCGGCTCGACCGCGGCAGCCGGCACGGTGGGCCCGGCCACCGGCGTTCCCGCAGCGGAGCCGGCGGGCAGGACGACCGGGACCGGCACCTCGCGGTGGACCCACACCGGGAGCCACGCCTCGTCCCACGGCTCGTCGTCGGACCGGGGCCCAGGGCTCGGCTGCAGCACAGCGGCGATCTCCTCGACCGCAGGCACCTCGACCGCAGGCACCTCGACCGCAGGCACCTCGACCGCAGGCACCTCGACCGCCGGATCGGCGACCGTCGGCGGAGCCGCGGAGTCGGCTGGCACGGGGTCGGCCGGCACGGGGTCGCCCGGCTGCAGCGACCCGGACAGGTCACCTCGCAGTCGGTCCGCCGCCACAGCTGCTCCTCCCCGGCCGGTCGTCGCCGACCACCGGTCGTGGCCGGGCCGCGACGCCGCCCCGACCCGCCATGCTGCCGGAACCGCCGCCCGACGTCGGGTAGGCGCGGCGTGATCGCCCGATCACAGTGCGCAGCGCACCTCCGCCCCAAGGGGGCGGATCAGGGGGTGACCGCGTCCTGCGTCGTCGTCAGGTCGGCGTGCTGACGCACCCAGGCGTGCATCGCGATCCCTGCGGCGACACCGGCGTTGAGCGACCGGGTCGAGCCGAACTGGGCGATCGAGACGGTCAACGCCGCGGCGTCCCGCGCCGCCTGGGTGAGCCCGGGCCCCTCCTGGCCGAAGAGCAGCAGCGCGGCGCGGGGCAGGTCGACGGTCTCCAGCGGCACCGCCTCCGGGCCGTTGTCCACGGCGACGACCGCCAGACCGGCCGTGCCGGCGAACTCGAGCAGCGCGCTGACGTCGGCGTGGTGGCGCAGGTGCTGGTAGCGGTCGGTGACCATCGCGCCCCGGCGGTTCCACCGGCGGCGCCCGACGACGTGCACCTCGGCGGCCAGGAAGGCGTTGGCGGTCCGGACGACGGTGCCGATGTTCAGGTCGTGCTCGAAGTTCTCGATCGCCACGTGGAAGGGGTGCCGGCGGGCGTCGAGGTCGGCGACGATCGCCTCGAGGGTCCAGTAGCGATAGCGGTCCACCACGTTCCGCCGGTCGCCGTCGGCCAGCAGCTGCCGGTCGTAGCGGGGGTCCTCCGGCCAGGGACCGGACCACGGGCCCACGCCCACCGAGGCGCCCCACTCGGTGGGGCCGGGCAGCTCGTCCTCGCTCACCGGGGCAGAATCGCAGGGTGACGTCACCTGCTCCTCGGCCGCGTCCCGCCCTGAGCTCGCGAGGGGTGGGGAGGACGTGGTCCTCCACCTGACCACGCCGGCGGAGTGGCGGAGGGCGCTGGACCTCGGTGCCGTCGTCCCGCCGTCGCTGGCCGAGGTCGGGTTCGTGCACCTGTCCACCCCCGAACAGGTGCAGCTGCCCGCCGAACGGCTCTTCCCCGGCCGGCGCGACGTCGTCCTGCTGGTGGTGGACCCGGCCCGGCTCGCCGACCCGGTGCGCCTGGAGCCCGGCGTGCCCGGCGACCCCGCGAGCATGCGGTTCCCGCACCTGTACGGCCCGCTGCCCACGGCGGCCGTGGTCGGCGTCGTCCCCTGGCGACCCGGGGTGCCCCTGACGCTCCCGGCGCCGGACGACGCGCCGGCCCGTGCGCGGGCGATGACGATCTCGCTGCGCACGCGCCGGGCGGCCGAGGTCCTCGACGTGCCCGGTGGGTACGCTGTCCGCGACCCCGCCTTCCCGCACTCCCGCGACGACAACCGGGTGCTGTTCGCCGGCCCGGTGGACGCCGAGGCCGTCGAGGCCGTCACCGCGGAGGTGGGCGGTCGCGCCGGGTGGGCCACCCGGGCCGCGACCCTGCTGCACCCGGCGGCCGAACCGGTCGCCCACGAGCTGGTGCGCCGTGGCTGGGACGTCGCGGCGCTACAGGTCATGGCGCGCTGGGGTCCGTTCCCACCGGCCGGGCAGGGGCCGGCCGAGGCGGTACCGCAGGCGGACGTGCACGCACTGTGGGCCCGTTCCTGGCGGGAGGCCCTGGGCCCGGCCGAGCCCGACCTCGACGAGGTGGTGCGGCAGCTGGTGGGGCGCGAACACCGCAACGACCAGGTGGTGGCCGTGACCGACGTGGCCGTGCGCGAGGACGGCGAGGTGGTGGCCGCCGCCCAGCTGCGGGTCGACGGCGGGACGGCGGCACTGGAGTCGGTGCTCACGGATCCGGCCGCGCGACGCCGCGGCCGCGGGGACGCGCTGCTGGCCTGCGCACTGGAGGCGGCGGGCAGAGCCGGGTGTGACCTCGTGGTCCTCGAGGCGGCTGCCGACGACTGGCCGCAGCACTGGTACGCCCGCCGCGGGTTCACCGTGGTGGGGCGCTCCTGGGAGGTGGTCCGCCGGCGATGAGGTCGGCTAGACGGGAGCGACGACCGAGAGCAGCAGGTAGGCGACCACGGCCGAGGGCAGCAGGGAGTCCATCCGGTCCATCAGCCCACCGTGGCCGGGCAGCAGGTCGCCCATGTCCTTGATGCCGAGGTCGCGCTTGATCAGCGACTCCCCCAGGTCGCCCAGGGTCGCGGTCAGCGCGATGGCCACGCCGTAGAGCGCCCCGCCCCACCAGGGGCCGTGGAAGGTGAGCGTCACCAGCAGGACGCCGGTGAGCACGCAGGCGCCGACCGACCCGGCAAGCCCCTCCCAGGACTTCTTGGGGCTGACCTTGGGCGCCATGGGGTGCTTGCCGAACAGCACGCCGGCGGCGAACCCGCCGACGTCGCTGCAGACGACGGTGGCGATGAACGCCAGCACCCGGGCGACGCCGTCGTCGGGGACCAGCAGCAGCACGGCGAAGCCGGCCAGCAGCGGGACGTAGAGGGCGACGAAGACCGCGGCGGACGCGTCGCGCAGGTAGCCGACCGGCCCGTCCCCGAGCCGCCACAGCAGGACGGCGAAGACGGTGAGCAGGAAGGCGACGACCAGCCCGGACGGGCCACGGGTCCAGGCCAGCACCACCATCGCGACCGCACCGACCAGCACCGGGGTCCGCGGCGGGCGGTGGCCGCCCCGCTCCAGCGCGCCGGTGAGCTCGACGATGCTGATCAGCACCGCGAGCGTGACGACCAGCAGGAACGCCGGCCGCCAGATGAGCAACGCCGCCACGATGACCGCACCGAGGCCCAGGCCCACGCCGATCGCCGCGGCCATGTCCCGGCCGGCCCGCCCGGTCACGCGCGGCGCCCCGGTGGGGTTGTCGACCGGCGGCTCGCCGATCGCCTCGTTGCCCAGGGCGTCGGGCAGCGCGGTCAGCGGCGGCTCGGCGCCGTCGCCGTCCGGGACGTCGGCAGGACCGTCTCCCGGCTCCTCCGCTGCCTCCCAGCGGAGCCCGACCGTGGCCGGGCCGCTCACCGGCGGCGGGCCGGCCGGCGGGCCGGCCGGCGGGCCGGGGCGCGCCGGGGAGACCGACGGTCCCCCCGGGACGCCCGGCCGAGGGACGGGTGGCTGCCCGACCCGGACGACCGGGCCGGTGTCGTCGTCCCGGTGGGCGTCGAACAGGCCGGCCCGGCTCCGGGCAGGCTCACGCTCCGGGCCGAGCGGCTCGGGGCGGTGCGGATCGGCGGCCACGATGGCGTCCGGTGCGTCGGGATCAGACGTCGAGGAGCTCGGACTCCTTGTTCTTCATCGCCTCGTCGATGGCGGTGACGTGGGTGGAGGTGAGGTCGTCGAGCTCCTTCTCCGCCCGGCGGACGTCGTCCTCGCCCGCCTCGCCGTCCTTCGCGATGCGGTCCAGCTCTTCCTTCGCCCGACGGCGGATGTTGCGGATCGCGACCTTGGCGTCCTCGCCCTTGCTGCGGGCCACCTTGACCAGGTCACGGCGCCGGTCCTCGGTCAGCTGCGGGAAGACCACCCGGATCAGCGAGCCGTCGTTGGTCGGGTTCACGCCCAGGTCGGAGTCGCGGATGGCCCGCTCGATGGCGTTGAGCTGGCTCATGTCGTAGGGCTTGATCACGGCCATCCGGGCCTCGGGCACGCTGATGGAGGCCATCTGCGGCACCGGCGTGTACGCACCGTAGTAGTCGACGACGATCTTGTTGAACATCGACGGTGCGGCGCGGCCGGTGCGGACGGAGCCGAGGTCCTCGCGGGCGACCGACAGGGCCTTGTCCATCCGCTCCTCGGCGTCGAGCAGGGTGTCGTCGATCACGGGGTTCTCTCCTCCTGCGGCAGTGCCGCCGTGCTGGCCGGTGGGTGTTCGTGGACAGGTGTCCGGTGACGCCCGGCGAGCGTCGTCGGTACCCGCAGCCGGTCGGGTCAGACCGACTGGCTGATCAGCGTGCCGATCTTCTCACCTGCGACCGCGCGGGCGATGTTGCCGTCCTGCAGCAGGTTGAACACGACGATCGGCATCTTGTTCTCCATCGACAGGCTGATCGCCGTGGCGTCGGCGACCTTGAGCTCCTCGGCCAGCACCGTCCCGTAGTCCAGGTCGGTGTACATGGTGGCCGCGGGGTTGTGCCGCGGGTCGGCGTCGTAGACGCCGTCCACACCGTTCTTGGCCATCAGCAGCACCTGGCAGCCGATCTCCAGGGCGCGCTGCGCGGCGACGGTGTCGGTGGAGAAGTAGGGCATGCCCGCACCGGCACCGAAGATGACCAGCCGGCCCTTCTCCAGGTGCCGGACGGCCTTGCGCGGGATGTAGGGCTCGGCGACCTGGCCCATGGTGATCGCGGTCTGCACCCGGGTCTCCAGGCCCACCTGCTCGCAGAAGGCCTGCAGGGCCAGCGCGTTCATGACCGTGCCGAGCATGCCCATGTAGTCGGCGTGCCGGCGGTCCATGCCCGCCTCGGCGAGCTCGGCACCGCGGAAGAAGTTGCCACCGCCGACGACGACGGCCACCTGCGTGCCGCCGTGCACGACCTCGGCGAGCTGCTCGGCGATCCGGTGCACGATGCCGCCGTCCACGCCGACGCTGCCGCCACCGAACGCCTCACCGGAGAGCTTGAGGAGCACCCGGCGGTAGCCGCTGCCGTCGGTGGGGGCCGAGGCTGCTGGCGCGAAGAGCAGTCCCTCGGGGTTGGTGGCGGCCTGGGTATCGGTCACGGGCGTTCCTCGGGTCGATGTCGGTGGAGTGATCCTGCCCCATCCCCGGGCGGCGGGTGCCGCCGTCCGGGTCCGGACAGCAGAAGGACCCCGCTGGATCAGCGGGGTCCTCCTGGCGGCCGTCTCAGGCCTGGCCGACCTCGAACCGGGCGAACCGGTCGACGGTCAGGCCGGCGTCGCCGATGACCTGCTGCACGGTGCGCTTGGGCTCGGTGATCGAGGGCTGCTCGAGCAGGACGAAGTCCTTGTAGTAGGCGTTGACCCGACCCTCGACGATCCGGCTGATCGCCTGCTCGGGCTTCCCCTCCTCCTTGGCCGTCTGCTCGGCCACCCGGCGCTCGGTGTCCACCGCCTCGGCGGGGACCTCCTCGCGGGTCAGGTAGCGCGGGCGCGCGGCGGCGATGTGCATCGCCAGCGAGCGGGCCGCGTCCGCGTCGCCACCGCTGTACTGCACGGCGACGCCGATGGCCGGGGGCAGGTCCGTCGCCCGCTTGTGCAGGTAGACGGCGGTGGTGCCCTCGAAGACGGCGAAGCGGGAGAGCACCAGCTTCTCGCCGATCCGGGCCGACTCGCCCTCGACCAGCTTCTCGACGGTCTGGCCGTCGACCTCGGTGGCCAGCAGTGCGGTCACGTCGGCCGGCCGATGGGTCAGCGCGATGTCGAGCAGGCGCTCGGCGAGGGCGACGAAGTCGGCGTTCTTGGCGACGAAGTCGGTCTCGCAGTCCAGCTCGAGCAGCGCGCCGTCGCGGCTGACCACGACGCCGTTGGTGGTGGAGCGCTCCAGGCGCTTGCCCACGTCCTTGGCACCCTTGACGCGCAGGAACTCGATGGCCTTGTCGTAGTCGCCATCGGCCTCGGTCAGGGCCTTCTTGGAGTCCATCATGCCGGCGCCGGTGGCGTCGCGGAGACGCTTCACGTCGGCTGCGGTGAAGG
>Ga0210040_10003629_pt1 | contig 20751 bp, 17 predicted proteins | sample CryGeyCG12114_NA_FD_185462 | JGI IMG/M metagenome (GOLD analysis project Ga0210040, IMG submission 185462) | Groundwater microbial communities from aquifer - Crystal Geyser CG19_WC_8/21/14_NA (SPAdes) (version 2) | ecosystem: Environmental > Aquatic > Deep subsurface > Groundwater | place: USA... | reverse complement strand
TTGCAATTAAAGCCAGTAGTCAAGAATAAAATTTTTGCTGGCAAGAATATTTATTTACAGGGGTTACTAAATAGTGTTAATTTAATTAAATATGGCTTTCATTTTCTTACAGTTTCAAAATTTTGGTAAACAAGCAGTGTAGGCTATAGTCTAGTCTAGTCCTAGTCCATAACTTGTAAACCGTAGCAGGGAGGCGGTTAGCTCTAAATCATTGCTAGCTGGACCTTACAAAAAGTTTGTCCGTTTTTTAAAATGGCCACTGAGGCGGCCGCCGCACTGCCATGCATATGCATGCAATAAATTAAAAGTAAAATGCATTCGACGAAACTGCCACTGGAGGGCACAAGTGAGATGATTATTTTTGTTAAGACAAGAAGACGCAGCAAACTCCAAACGCACTCATTCTGCATTCTTTTCATGATTGAAAAATAATATACTATCTTATTTTCAGCATGACTAAATTACTACGAGCGCAACTTTTTGGACACTCATACTCACGCAATTAAGCTGCAAAAAGAAGAAGAATGTTCTATAGTGGATTGTGTGGTCTGGAAGCAGATATATAATAAAAGGGTTGGCTGGCAGTTATGTAATTTTTATAAAAAATCTAACTCATTTCCTTAAGTCCATTGGGTTTGTTATCGTTATTATCCACTCTACTAAACCGGTATTTCTCAATGTCACACCTGTTGACCATTAAGAATTTTAGTGAGAGCTGGTTATGATAGGCAAACTATTGTTATAAGCTTATGTTGCATAATTCATTTGTAAATTTATCACAAGCCTGTGAAACATTTGAAATTGCAAAAAGTGCATTCCTATTTTGACAATCCTTAAACTAAGCTACTACTAATTTAATTGTTTGGAGAATATGCATGGGCAATTCTTTGTGAGTTTAATTTTTGTTTCAGTTGCTCATGTCATCAGTTTTTGCGTTGCTTTAAATGAATAATTGCATCTGTAAAATTTTATAGCTGCAGCAGCGCAACTGCAAATTCTCTGTTGTCTGTTAGTGTAGTTTTCTGGCAACGATAAAAGGATTTAGTTTTACATGCCAATGAAAGAAATGTCGGCAATATGTACCTGTACCATATGCTATTTGAGGCCAAGCATTGTGATTTTTATTTTCCTTCCCAATTAATTACATCATGTAAATCTGCATTTGCATTCTCATTGTGCCCCGAACATTTGATTATGCAAGATTTAAAAGCTATATGACAACCCAACCAAACCAGGTTGATTTAAAAACTACACATGATACTTGTTCCTGAAATGTAGACATATTTTCTGTGTGAGGTATGACTGGTCTTTGCAAGAATTATCATTAGATAGGAAAAGCATAAAGCATTCTCTTGCAAGAACTATTTGTTACAATCCAAAAAATAGTTTATATTATTAGCTTGCACAAAACATTTTTCTAATTTTTAAAAGGGACAAGTTGATGTCTCTAAATAGAGATTCTAAGTTAGGTTATTTAATCGCAAAAAGCATTAGCGTGTTTTTATGGACGTGAAATTAATCAATCAATGGGTTAAGAACTATGGCCCTTCCCATTGTCTTGTCCCTATCTGTCATCAAATATTTTAAGAAATGTAAATTAGATTCATCAGTTGACGTACTCAAATTGTATTAAACATCAAAGTACACAATGGTGTACAGACTAAAGTAAATACAAGCTGCTAATGAGGAACTTTAGCATTTTAATCCCACGTGAAGCGAAAGAAGTCCAATGTTTTATCATCAATACATCTTCCAGAAGCACCTACTATACCAACTGTAGGAAATAAATGTGAGAGGTGAGGTAGACAAAAGTACCTATGAAGGACATGTATCTTGTGTAACAAGGTAAGACTTCATATGGATTCAACATGTACAATTCCCCTTACTGAAATATCATGTTACTTAATTCTGAATGAAGCACACATACACTCACGCATCATTGCTAGAGGATTACATAAAGGGTTGTGAAAAAAATTCACTATAATATGCAGTGCATGCAGCAACAAAAATAAATAGCATAAAAACTGGAATGTGAGGGGGAAGACTGGACTATGCACATAACACACACATATAAGACACACACCAAAGCTGGACGCATTGACCATATGATCAATTTACTATTTAATATTGTGGCTTCATTATTTGAAAGGCATTTGGCTAGTAAGCAACTGTGTGGAATTCTTCTCTTCAAATGTCCAAGTTAGTTTGGATATGCATCAGTTGATTCTGAATAAATAAATAAAGTGGATTTGATTTCATAGACAACTTTTTTCTAATCATGTCTTACAGCTGGGATGTCATTTGAGGATTATTGGAACCCTTTAAGCCGTGTGTGTTTCTGTGTGCTAAAAATTCAAATTTGGGATGCATACGTGAAACAGAATTCAGACTGAGCGAGGTCCAGGAATGTTATAGTTGAGTTGCGGTGATAAAGCATGCGCTGTGTTCTGACCTGAAACAAAGTGAATTCAAATATACTGTGCAACAATGGGGGAGAAATTATTTAAAGTGATTATTATTGGGGATCCAACAGTCGGGAAAACTAGTTTTGTTCAAAGATATGTTCAAGATACGTTCAAAAGAGATTACAAAGGGACAGTGGGTGTGGACTTTGCTCTAAAAATTATCAAATGGTCTGAAAACCAAACTGTAAAGCTACAGTTATGGGATATTGCAGGTAATGTTGTTATGTGTGACTTTATTGTTTCTGATGATTGTAACAATGCTTGTGTATGCATTGGTAAAAAAATGTGGAATGCTAGAGATTTTTTGCGAATTGTAATTTGCTGCTAACAAGTGTAAAAACTCCCACTTATTCTATAATCTAACTCGTTTGGCATGCAAGCAAATAAGACATTTTTAATATACAACGATTTTTTTTTGCAATTTTTAGGTCAAGAAAGATTCTCATGGATGGTATGTTTTCCAAAAATAAATTTTGACCATATAAGAGACAAATAGTCGGGGCATTATAATAAAGATGTTAAGTTTTTATTCACTTGCACTTTTTCATGAAGACGAGAGTATACTTCAAGGATGCTCATGGTTGTATAATAATGTTTGATCTGAGCAACAAAAACTCATTCCTAAACTCATTAAAATGGAAAAAGGATGTAGACTCCAAATGTACACTACCTGATGGGAGTCCGATACCTTGTATGCTCCTTGCTAATAAGGTATGCAGTCCCACAGAGTGGAATATCCCTATTCAAATTACATAATACATATTTTTTAAAGTTTACTTGTAAATTTCATGAACTAAAAACTATTTTTCACTGAATTTATGTGTTAGTGTGATATAAATGAAAGACAAATCAACCAAATGGAAATAGAAACTTTTCATAAAGCAAACGACTTCATTGGTTGGACAGAGACTTCGGCCAAAGAAGGATTAATGGTCAATGATAGTATGAGGTATATAAAATTTATTCCCCCAATTTTATATCAAGTGTGTGAACGTTGGTTGCGGGAAAATTTTTTTTAATATCGCTGTTTGTTTCCAGATTTTTGATAGAAGTCATGATAAAAAGGTGTGCCATGAATGATTTTTCTAATGGCAACGGGATGAATGGTGACTCAGTAAAACTTCAAAAAACCGCTGTTCCTGCTGGTAGTTATTGTGGTTGTTAAACAATTTATAGATTCTAAAAGTCACATTTTACATTTCATTTTAATAATAATAAATAATGATGAATTTTATGTTTTTGGCTGACAATGATGCTTAAAATCATCTTTAAAATATATTTTACTATAAAGCAGCACATATATTGAACAAGGCATATCTCACTAAAAACGTATATTTTTTAATGTCTTTACCGTCTTTCTATGGGTAAAAAATTGAAAAAGAGGAGATCATAAAACCCATCATGTAATTTTTTTGGCTTGCCATTCAATCACTGAATTAAATTTAAGTCAAGTTATAAATAGAAGATACTAAATCGTATTTCCTGTTGCACATTTTTATATTTCATTATATACACATGGTATTTTCCAGAGTGAGCCTTTTCCATTTGCATCGTATTTTTTATTTCCCCTTTTAGTGTTGATCTGACGAACTTCAATTATTTTCATTTTAGGCTATGGCACGACGCCATTGATAAGAAAAATTCGAACATGAAATACGATTTCAGTACAGTTATATCTATATAAGTTATGTTTTCCTGTTTTTATTTACTTGAATACAAAAATTTTTCATCTATTAAGTGCATAGTTTGTCATTGATAAACCATTTTTTGCAAGGGAGAAATATTTATTCTTCTGAACTATTACTCAAACTTACAGATTTTGTTTTATCGAATTAAATTTAAGGCAACATATAAAAGTCCATTCCCACAATCTAATGCACTAATGCACAGAAAATCGTCGCTAACCCAAAACAATTGTGTTAATGCTAGTTGCTATTCAAAACGTGTGTCCGTAAATCATCACAAGCTTGAACAAGTTTTAACTTGGCAGGAAAATCATCTGGGACATTCATCCTCGCACTCTTTTTGTGCACAAAGTATCTACAAAGTACAAATAATCTGTCCACATCTGTTTACTTTAACTATAAAGTTCTTTAGAAATTGGAAATTAAATTTTAATTTCCATGAATCCTCGAGTACTTAGTCAATACCATTAAGCTTACCTAAACTCTTCAGAAAAGGATGCTCCCATTTTGCACTTCACATCCTCAAGGTTAAGAATGAGGGTTCTCAAAACACTCAGGTGACGGTACAAAAGACTGCTTTCACAGTCATTTAATATGCGTTCGTCAGACCACAAAAGATTCGTCACCTGAGTCACGCTTTGAGCCACGAACAAATCCTGAGAACAATAAAAAAATATCTTTAGCATATTTATTCCTCCAAGAAGGATTAATCACAAGTCAAGTCAATACAAATGAAACTTACGAGATCACACTGCTTTAGATCCTGCATGAACTTAGCACGAGTGGCATTTCGAGGTGCAAACTGAATCAAAGTAAGCATTTCATGAAAGACAGCTGCAGAAACATTTTGTGCCATGGAGAAAAGTTTGAAGACCTGTAATTATAGTTATATATAAACACATGGAGCCGTTGAAGCCATTATTTCCTTTATTTATCCTCTGTACTTAAATTGCTTAACTATAACAATTATTCATCATTCTATCAATGAAGAAAATTTAATGTATTTCACAGAACTATAGTTTAATTGTAAATACTTCACTACTAAACGTTGTGTTCACTTTCGAACAATATTATTCTGCACAAGCCTATTGCACATAAGTGCTTCGTTTAGCGTCACATTCGCTTTTGGTTGCAATCATAATACTACTCATGCGCATTGCTCAGGTTTATAACAGTAGATAAGATAGAGAACATGTTGCTGTTTGACGGATCATTGAAGACAGCCGACACTAACAGCGTTTTTCCACTGACTGAGTTTTTCAAATTTCAATAAATGACTTGGAATTTAAAAAATCACGTGTGCCTAGATTTGAATAAAGCATGATTTTTGTTTCTACGTTTCTTCTAATGCACATAACTTTCTTTCTACAACATATTTATTGTGCTATTTCACGGAAATTCCAACTTTCCACTAGTTTTTAGAGGTATTTTTTATTAATACTATACTGTATGCACGAGAAAATACTTACCTTCTCGGTCTCTTTATCATAAGTCACGCTACTGATACACTGCCCAGATCCAGCATTCCACTTCACATATTCTTGCGGACAGCACAAAATATTAAACCGATTGTCATCGGACATCCGCACAGTGCATTGGTAAGGACAGTTTGTAGTTATACAGTTGAGCAAAGTGGCCATCATTTGCAAAAAATCCAATTCCTTGGTTCTAAAAGGACTCATTTCTTTGAGAGCTGTAGGACTTGCGTCACTAACTGACTCGATGGCGGCGGGAGTACGCAACGCTATTTTACTATGGTAGAAAAATATTGGAGTGCTACAAGCTTGCAAAAGAAATCTGAAGATGTCCATCAAGAGAATATAAGCTGAGAGCAATGAAGATAGTGCTTCTATTCGTTTGTGCCCTTCATTCATTTTTCCAACTGACATAAGTTCTTCACAGGTGTATTTTAAGATTGCAAGCATAATAACGATGATTTTTTCTTTCTGTAGATTAAGCAATCAAAGAATATGAAAATTAAATGCAAGGTTATCGAATACCTTAACATATTTTGTACATTTGTCATTTGTTAGTTTAAGAGTTCATTATTTTACCTCCCAGCAAAGTTTCTTCAGATGCACATATTTGTCCAAACAGTGGTGAAAATTATAAAGTTTAGGGTTAAGTTGAGCAAATGCCAGTTCTTTCCTATCGTGTTGTACAAAATCATAAATAGGTTGCCACTCCTGGCACAGTTTCGCTAAGAGTTTTCCGGCCGCACGCCAACTTTGGTGTCTTCCCCTTTGACTTATTGTTTCCGTTCTAATTGCAACTTGGGCCTAGAAAATAGATCAATCATTTTCTAACCCTGGCCAATTATGCACTAACTAACTAATATGCATGTACATTCGAGAGTCACGTTCATATAATTCTATACTCACTACTCACCAATGCATGACGACTCCATAAAAGATACAGTTCATTTAGTAGCAAAGAATCCACTTGATATATAAAGAAATTAAGCTCCACTGTACAATTTGCTTTTGTTCTTTTATTCCTTTTATCTTCAATTTCTGAAGACTTTTGCCCGCTTGTGTGGTATTGATTGTTGACTGGCAAAACGCTTCCATTTCCATCCGTTTTGTTCTGCCGATTCATGGACTCGCTTCCTCCAAAATATTTGTCTATAAGCTTGTTTTTCAAGTTACTCCAACTGGTAGATTTTTCGTTACTTTGGCCATTTGCTGAATTCACAGTGGTATCATCAGTCTCACTTCGCCCCAAAAAAGAAAAAATACGATTTTTCTTTTCATTAGACTCAAGCCTCCCGCTCCGTTTTTTCGTTTCAATCAAATCGGCTACATTAAATGATCGTCTCCGATTAAAGAAAGATGTGGAAAAGTTTCCCTCGTGATGATGAGATGAGTTTGGTTTGGGCTTAATCCTTTCATTGCTGTACAGTCGAATTGGAGGTGCATACAAATTGGTGATTAAAAGAGGCAGCGAATAAATCCCATCTTCATCTATGTTGTCAATTGTGCTGGAGCTATTAAAAGAACTACTTTCTTCAGCTGAGGATAGATAAGAATAAGTTTCTATTGAATTGGCAGTGCTGTGTTCAGATACAGAGCCATAGTTCTCTGATGAGTCTGAGCCTTTGTCCGATTTCAAGGCATTTTCACCCACCTCTGATTTATCTCTAGACTTGTACAAGATACTAATATGTTGACATGGGGTTGTGTTATTATTATTGTTACTTCCTTTAACAATGGCTGGTTTGTCGCCCACCTGAAAAGTTAGTAAATAAATTGTGAATTGTGTGTAATTGTGAAAAATTTATTCTGTGTTAAAACTAAGGCCTGTGGCCTGTACACAATTTAAAGTATGCAAGTTTCATGGTCACGAAATAACAGAGTTTTCAAGCGCCCTGTGCAGTTTATTTTGTGTCCCGAGTCTGCTGAGTACATATATGCATGTATGATTGCGATTATTTGTACCACACCCCGCATGTGAATACTTTGTAATGTCTTATAATACAACACGCAAAAATGTGTATACCGAATACACAAATAAATATCCTGGAGGTCACGCGAAATAGCAATTATTGTAACCTCAAGAACAAGGGTATAGTAACTTCTTGAAAACATGTACATCATCATGCCACATTGGAAGTGGTTCAGTGAGTTTCATGAGAGCAATTCAACAAGCACGTTTTGTGAATTATTGAACTTTTTAAGCTATTTGATCTTGCATTGGCTTGGATCAATTTTTAGATATGGAGAAAGCGGAGACATAACGGTGCGGTAGAAAGTGTTTTTAAGTTGCGGCATGTAGAAGAGCGAAACGAAATCCAAAAGACTAAACTTTTCCCTCTTAAGTAAGTTAAAGTTGATATTGCTGCGTTTCAATTTTTAGACCAATCTAAAGTGAAGGAGTAGTATTAGTTGGTTTTGCTTGGCAGTTTTTGTTAAGTCATACAGAATAAAAAGGTAATGCCTAAAAGACTAATCCAAAAGGGGTTAGCTAATTCGGTCATCTTAATATGAAATGTGAAACTCCTATTTTTCAACATTAATAATCCAGTTAATCTTCCCTGCAATCTAACCGTGTCTACCCTGCAATTTAAAGTTAAGTAGCTTACTATGCAAAATGTTCCTGAAACTGGAGAAATAGTAAATACCCACTTTAGCATAGAATATCCATTTACATCAGTTTGAAAAACAACTCCAGCTGAATTGAAGTGAAACTCTCAATAGAATATTTGCCGCAAGTGAAACATTGTTTGATTCTACTAATTGGCAAAAGTACGAATATTGGTTTGTTAATTAAGATTATTGTTATTCACAGCAGTAATATGCAAAAGTTATCCAGAGCCATCAGCAAATTTGTTTTCTCCATGCTTTCACTATATTAATTAGCTATAATTCCAGGCCCACTAAAACCTTATCAGCTCAAAAAGTATTAACAAGACAAACTAATGATGTTTACAAATCATTAATAAAACTGTAACTGTGGCTCAAACTTTTTTTCCATTCCTGGCTAACTTACAGATTATCATGTCCGGATCGATTGGCCATGTACAGACAAAAGAAGGCAGGCATTGTATTTAAATTTCTCTGCAATCCCTGAAACATATCCTGGTATTAAAAATGATGATGGTAGCAATTTAACCGAAACATTCGTGCCAGTATCGGCTTATGTATACAAGAGCTACGTGAATGCCTCTAGTAATGAGTTCATTAATTTTGCAAAAATCAAAATCGATCCAATGCAAAATGGAAAAATATATGTATTACGATTCTTCTGAATCCAGCTTGCTCGGAAATCCTAGAAATGCAATCCGTCTGTGCATACACAGTGTATTGCACGGTAATATTTGACGGAGAAGTCCATGCTCAGAGTATTGCTTCATTACTAAAATATGACGGGTTATAGAACTCGTCATTCATAATAGATAATGGGTAATTCGAATTCCTACTTCTCGCTTTTGCTTTAGCTCTGCCAAATGTCTTTATTATTATTTTCAAGATTCAGGATTTCCGGTTGACTGACGGTTTGGCATTTTCTTTCAAGAATTCACATCGCTACGGCATTTCTTGTTTGGCTTTGGTTGCAAAAATAAATATGTGCCAAGAAATAAGAATTGTTTCATGATAGAAGAACGCGTTTTTTCTACACTACATACTCTTGGTGTATTAATTAGCAAGTTGCATGCAGTTTGAATCATTCATGATCCAACTCACGCTACACGTCCATTCTTTTCGGTCTTCAATCCTCGTGCATGAAATCACAAATTTTCCATCCTCAGAATTAATCGTAATAGTTATAGCTCTAGTATAGTGTAGAATAATTGAGTAAAAAAAGAAAACCTGAATTTTTAGTTTCCTTTCGTTATCATTGTTCAAAGCAAAACACAAAATAAAAGAAAACATGCTATTCTTATTTAGGAACCTAACCCCTTACTGAGGAGTTTGTGTGTATAATGGATTTTGTGCGTTCCAGAACGAACAAAAATACAATTTTTATCTTCTACACGTATCGTAAATATGCAGGAAGGGGGAAAATGAGTGAAGTGGGAAGTAGGAGTACAAAAATTGATAATGAAGTTTACAAAGTCAAGTCAGGAAGATTATTTTCTTGGTTATAGTTTGATATAACTTTGCGGACAAGGTGTACTTTACCATACATCATAATATCTTACAGGAAATAAATGAAAGTAATATAGTAATGCCAATAAAACACTGCCAATGAATGGCTCGTAAAAATGTTTTAGCAATACTGTTGGCTGGATGATCGTGAATGTACAACTCAGCATTAGTTTTACGGAAAAGGAAGGTCATGCATGAAATAAATTAAATTTCTAAGGGCCTCCTATGGTTTATATACATTTCTAATCAAAATATCACAGTTATGCTGCAAAAAACAAAGAGCATTACATGACGCAGAATTATTATTCGTTGAAATGCGTTGCTGAATTGCCAAAAAAATATTGGCCTAGAAAACATTCAGAAACGGATATTATCCCATTGAATGCTACGAAATCAGAATTCATCAGCAATAGGAAATAACAGTAATCAATGTTACATCAAAGGTCACTGAATATATTTGATTCTACAAATTTATCATACCATCGCTTTTGTGTGTTTTGAAAATAGAACTTGAAGGCTATATATGCAGATTGAAATCTAAAATAGCAAATTTGATCCAATATAGCTTGTGTGAAGAAATACATTGCATGATACACCAATTGTTGCAGTTTTGAATACTACAGAAACCTTGAAGGACAAAACTACTTTTCTATTTACCACTGCAACTACTTTTTTATCGGGCCATCATCATGCGAATAAAAATACTTAAAAAAGACTGTATTGTATGATTTTGGAACACTTTTACAACATACTGTCGGAAACTAAAATGAATGTGGGAAACCAGGGACCTTTGTATGATATTCTATTATTGTTACAACTATATGGTTTTTGAGTTCAGTCATGAAAATATATATCCAAGGTTTACGACCGTCCTCAACGAATGCAAAAGAGGAGTCAAACATGTCCTTATCACCATTCAGGGAATCGTTTCGTATAATATGAGTAATGTACACGCGATATAATCAAGAGCAAATAAGATCCATGTAGTATAGTGAACGATAATCTATTATCTTCTATAGACTCTTAAAAGCAAAAATATAATCTGCATCAAAAAATGTGTTACTACAACATACAACGGTGTTAAACTGATTTGCTTGGTTGGTTAGTTTTAGTTACGTATAGACAATTGAGTGAAAGTCTGTGAAATGAAAGCTACAGCTACAGTTTTCATCTCATGAACCAATCAACAACCGCAATTCAACTAATAGTAATAAAAAAGCAAAATACTTATTAGAGTGGATCTAAAATAAATTAACCATATTTCTTACCAATTTGACATCAATAATGTCGCAGACATCAATTGTTTGTATGATTTTGCGAGGTGGATTTTCCGTGAGCAACAATGCCTTTTCCGTCAAAACTGCATACCGTACTATTGGAGTTCCTTTTGTATCCACCAAGCACGTTTCGTAATATCTGTGAAATTTAACACAATAATAATTATTTCCCTGCAAACCTCATGAGTTGGCGCATTCAAATGTTTATGCATTAATAACTTTTACTAGCTTTAAAATGCCACTGAATTGTCACTTTTCAAACGAATAACGTCAAATACTACATTTGCTACATTAATTTGCACCATCCCATATTCAAAATAATATTTAGTTTAGTTTACTCACCTAGCATGAATATTGTAGTTCTTCCGTAGAAAACTTTCCACTTTACTGCTTCTCACAGGCATGTGTTTTAAAAATATTTGTGATTCCATTTTCACAGTTTTTTATTAATTGCTGATATAAAGCAAAATCAGTTCCATTAACAGCTAAAAAATACAAACTTTAAATGAAAGACTTCTATCTGTCCAGGTAACACATTTCAATTTCAAGGAAGTTTACAGTTCTAAAAATATCAGTACAATATTGTAAAAGCAAGACAATTGAAAAACTACCCGTGTAGAAAAACGAACGTGCTCATTATGCATTAAGAAAGTGACTGAGAGGAAGTTCAGAGAGAACGAGCGCTTTAAATAATGTAGCAAACAAATGCACAGAGAACATGGCACCCATGGCATACAGCACATATGATGGATCATTCCCTACCTGAAGCACTGACTGCTGTGCAAAAAGTCCATAAGGTATGGTCGAGTTGTGCAGTGAGTTACTTTCTTATCATACTTTTGCCTGAACCACTTCAGAGGTTCTACCTTGGCTTTCACCTGTCTATTGTCGCCTACTATGGCTCTCAAGTGCATGGTGCTACTAAATATTGTCATTGACATTGACAAACTTGACTGTCCTTGTGGAGTCATGGTTTGAAAATCAATGAGATATAATGTCTTTGTTTTTGATATGGGGTATGGATTTGGCTGTCGCATCTTTATAAATTTATAGAGCAGGAGTTAGTTAGTCTGCATTCGCGAGAAATATAAGGCCGTAGGAGAAAATTTGAGTGAGGAGCGTGGGTTATGTATTGCGTATGCATTTAAATAGATAATGGAATGAGTCAAAGTAGATAATAGGATGTTGGAGAGAAATGGGACGAATATTAGATATTAGAATCCATATTGATAAATAGTTTTAGTAATCTTGTCCAGTAAATGGATCTTTATACTGACAAAATATTTTAAAATGCAATGCTTGGTTAATAACGGAGGACCGGTTGCTGGCATAGTAACGATCAAAACAAATATTTCTAAATACGGGACTTATTTTCACCGGTAATTTTATATTGCTTTAGATAAGTAGTGAAACGTAAACCGTCAAATAACTTGCTTCACTACTTTATGACAGTTATTTTGCACTTGCATGTTAATATTACTCATTACCCTCATTAGGTCACACATTGTTTTTATGGTGGCCTTGTTGTGAAAAGAATATGAATTCAAAACCTCAACTGCCGGTGAAAAAGGGTACGAAATTAATTAAATAAAGCATAATTTCGTTGAATCTATTAAACTGAAACTCATTTTACATTCATTGGTTAGGAACTTCAGTTCATCCTCCCGTTCATCCTCCCGTTCAACCGAAAAATAATGAAGAGCCTGAAGTCCATCCATCCATTCTATCGTCGGAAAAGTTTTTCGAGCATGATTCCCGAGATTCTTTTATTGAGCCAATTTACGAAATACCGCAACCGAAAGTGAAAAAAGGCTCAAATTCCAGCGATAGCATTCGTGGGTATCAATGAAATAGGAGATTGGTTACTACAGTGTGCATTACGACACATGTCAAAATGTCTCCTTAAATTTACTATGATATTCCATTTGAAGGCCCACAATGCGTATGAGAAAGCCCAGAGAGGGCGTACACGGTCGTGGAGGAAACAATTGCTTCCAGAGCTGCTTTACGGGACGCACTGATAGGTCTAAGAGGGCTCCCGTAGGAATTACTTCTAGCAAACAACAGGCTGACAAAGTGCAAGAGAATTCATTTCTAGCGACTCTCAAAGCTATAGACTTGACAGGATGGATGGACAGTGGATTGGAATACAAACCGCGTTGGCAAGATAAAACCAAAAAAGAATTGCGACTAGAGTTTGACGAGTAAACAACTAACAAGCACAAAAACAATATATAAGAAAATTTTCAGCATCCAGTTGCCAACCTAATCCCATTTGTCTCCAACAGGATACCAATCTCAGATGAATCTAGACTTTTCGTCAGTCTAATGCAAATCCTCCATTATCCCTTGCTAATCTTTGGAGTCATCATGTGGCGTCAAGTGGTCAACTACAAAAAGCAGTTAGTAAACATCCATTTGGGGACGAGACCATTGTTCTTGTACCATTTCATTCGCACAATTTTTCTGTGGATCCTCCTTGTGAAAATTACGTTTGGATTCAGTGGGCTCTGGTACCAGTATTATGAAAAGTCTATAAACTATTCAAAACTGCGGCCTGAAGAACGACTTGCCGTTTTCAAATCCAAGATAGCTAACGCAATGTTCATAGATTTGCCAAAAACATGTTATCCAATCTACAATACTACTCAATACACCTTCCCAGAGTATAGAATGCGAATATTGGAAGCAAGCATGCTGGGCCGAGTTGCAACGCCGTGTTTCGTTTTTTACACAACTTTGCTATGTGCCACCATAACTAGCACGCATCATACAGTCAAAGGTCGCTTGTACGGCAAAGTTTTGAAAGAATGGTATCTGACAATTGACGCTGCTCGAGTTCCTGTATCCCCTGGTCTTACTTTTTACATTGTTGTGCAACTTTTATTCGGTTCATTTTTCGTGTTCATGTTGCTGGCTACTTGGTTTAGTCCAAACTTTTACAGACCAATTTATAACACGGCTGTTGTGATCACTATGGCGTTGTTTAAGAGAGAGGGGTCTGACCAAAGTAATGGGAAAGGAATGGCGTACTTTGAAGTTAGTGTTTTCATTTTTTAGATGTTTTTCCCACCAAGCTTTAACTGTCAAACTACTATCAGGTGTAATTTTAATCAAACTACAGGGTAGAGTTCATGTGGCGTTCTTAGTGTACATATACGTTGTGGTGTTGAGTTGGCTCCAGTTCATGATCTTTATGATCTACTCGAGGATTTTTCACAAGTCTGTGGAGGCCATGAATGTACGAATTGCAGCGATTCTTGGTTTATGTGGTAATTATTTTTATTATTAGTTTGCCTGAAGGATAGTATGCTTTAAATTGCCAATGAATGAGTCTTGTAATGCCCCTATTTTTCCCTATGATGTGAATGTTTTTACACACCCATCTGAATGTTTTTATATTTAAGCTCCTCAGTACACACCAGCGAGAGAAGATAGGCTATCCATCAAGCCTATCTATCATGATTATGTCCACGTTATTGACTGCGGCCGATTTTATGATCAGCTTTTTGGAGTCCCAGCACTAATTTACACAGTTTCTGTGGTACGACTTTAATGGAATGTGTTGACTTGGGAGAAGCTTTAATGGTGTAAAATTGTCACGTTTATAATCTTTAGGGTGTCTTAATGGTAATTGAACTGGTAGAATTCCTGAGAAAGGTGGAGGATTCCCACTTTCGTTTGAGACCTACGAGCACTGAATTAATTCCTGGCACAACAATCTATGTGGATGATAATGAGGTCTTAACTCATTTCAACTTATTCATGCACTGGCTAATAAGCGTAGCAGGGTTTTGCAATGTCCATTGGGAGGCTTCTGAGTTGGACCAGGAGGTATGTGTGGTATAAGAATTTATTATCAATATTAGCTGTTGATGACTTAGACATGTAAATGTGGAGGACAAAATTCTTATGTGGGTAGGCGAATGTGACTTATGAAACCGTGAGGCGGGTAGGAACCATTGGATGTAGATCTGTATTGGAACGAAATTTTGTAAGAATTATTGATCAAATGCAGTTGGATTAAAAAAAATTCAATATTCTTGAAATGTTATGGAATATATTTTTTTCTTTACAGGTTCGTAGCTTGTACTTATGGAACAACTACAGGGCATCAGTGTGCATAACTTCAGTGGCTCTATTTACTCTTTCACGAGAAACATTGTTCAGTCTGTGTGTTTTTGCACTTGAAAATTTCATTTTTCTCATATCTTTCTACAAGGCAAAAGACAAAGATGACTATCATCCTTATTACAACACATCCAGAGATTTGTCTGCCAGTGCGGGTAGACTTAATTGCACGGGTCATTTAATAGTGTTTATAGTGAATTTGTTCAATTTATCCCACACCTACATTGAAGATTTGAAAAGAAATTTGGACAAGTCTCAAAAGGACTTTGTTCTCCTGAAACAGCAACAGAATGAATCACTAGGAAGCGAATTTATCGATTGGGATATACCGAATTGCTAAACAGAAATATGTAATTGGTGCGATGGTGTGCCGCAGTGACATATAATCATATAAGAAGCAAGTTTTGTGTTTCATTGTTGTTTAGGTTCTGTTTGCCGAGTTACTTTTATGTTTTATTTGATAACTCATGCAAGCCCAACCGAATAGAAGCGCTTATAAATTGAGAATGAATGCATAGTGTTCGCAACTAATTTTGTACAAGCTCAATCTGTGTTCCATCCAATACTTTCCTTTCCAATCCAATAATTGGAATTTCAAATTACCTGTCTCATCATAGCTGGGCACCTCCCTCCCGAAGGATGGATTGGAGAAGAGTAGGTGAAGCAGGGATTGGGTTTTTTCGAAGGCAGAGAAGAAAAAGAGAAGGAATCCTTCTCAAAAGGGTAAATGAAGGAAGCGTTAAGTTTTAAAAAAGTTTGAGAAGGAAGGGTTAAAGAAGGCCTTCTCTATTTCTAAAAATTGTTCGTTTTCATGCAAAATTAGCGAACGTAGGCATATTTTCCAAAAAAAATTGCATGCTATGCATGAATGTCAAAAACATTTATTTTTAAGACTGATCAGGGGCGTCTTAGTTATTCTATGTTTAAATATGTTGGGATCTTTTTTTTCATTTATATGGTTGATTAGAAAAAGCTTTGAATACTTTGAACGAATCTTTCAGAAGGAAGGGTTAGAAAAGGATTGGTGAGTTTGGGGTCAAAATTTTACTCTTCTGAAGGAAGGTGAGGGAAACGGCAAAAAAACCTAGAAGGAAGGGTAACTGAAATGCCCAGCTACTCATGTACTAAAAGCCTGCTAAATTTTTCATGCATGCACTGCCATGTTATAAACTATCGACTTTCGCTACCTCTGTCTGTTTTGTAGAAAAGTACGCACTTTCTCTTGTAGCTGTCTGCCGTCAGTGTCAGTAGCTCTGCTTTCTCTCTTCATTTCCAATCCCGCCCCACATGTGGGCCAAAGTTAAGGATACTTTCATTGTGTGTGTACAAGTCTGGAGTTTGCCAAATCGATACGTAAAGGAGCATGAAACGGTTGAATGTGGTGAGAGTGTAGTGTAGTGAAAACTTTATATGCTTTCACTATAAAGTCTACTTGCGACAGATGCATGCGGAGGCTGGACGACCTTTATCCTTCAGTAGTGAATCACATCTACTTGAGAAGGCAGCCTTGAAATACATTAAAGGTGATTCTATTCAGACTTCATTTTGCAATAATTTTAATCGGAAATGGTGAAAAATAATGGAAATGTTCGTCCATTTTGACTAAGCGCACTACATCAATTTCACTCGCTTGTCGACATCCTGAATCTGGTAAGCACAAATCAGTTTTTTCATGAAGAAAGTCCGTTTGTATAAATTGGAAACATCTGTCTTTCCCTCCGTTAATCCGCAGCGTAACTCAAGAATGACTCAGCGGATCGGGATGATTTTTTAATGCATATGCCAGAAGATATTTGTAGTAGTTTGGTGTGTAAACATGAGCAAAATATGTTAACTGTTTCCCCAAAATTAGGAGAATTAAAATCTTAAAAGCTCAATAGATTGATTGATTGCAGTGTGTGTTATATTGCCAAAACTAGGTAATTTGGTTTTTTATATGTTCGAAAGAGAATTTTTTTTTAATTTTGAAGACAATATCTTTTTTGACGGCTGATGTCATCGATTATGATGCAGATTTCAAATATTGCAACAAAAGTTTAGTAAGATTGACTTTACCTGGTAAATCTGTTTTTGCGCAATTTTAAAAAGTAAGTTTTAGCTTATCAAATATATTCATTCCAAATATGACGACCAAAATGTAAGCACATCAATATTTAAACTTAAAATTCCAGGTAAAGCAGTTTTCTATAAACGTACTTAACTATTTTTTAGCGTTTATATCTTCTACTTTTCTACAGCTCCATGCTTGCATCTGTTTTACCAGCAGTTTATAATTTAAGCGGTATATAAAGAAAAAAGTTTGCAGAATCATGCACATACTGAGTGAGACAAATTATGGGGCAATGAAAAGTACAAATATGCACAGCTATTAATTAGCAAATACAGAGAAACTTAATAAATGCAATTTTTTCAACTGGTAGAAGATTTGCAAATTAGAAGGGGTTCATCTTTCTTATTAAGCAAAGCCCATCTAAACCATTCACTGCCCATTAATATCGTTTAAGCCAAGCAAAAAGGTAATACATGAATTTAACGCTAAACGAGATCTGCAAGTTAGTCAAAGAACTAGATATACTGTATATTCACAAAGCTTAATGCTAGTTTATAATAGTTCATACTTTACTGACTAGAAGATATATACGACGAAATGAATGTATGTTGAAAGTTCAATTGTGTCACATTGCCCTATAACAAATAACTAAATAATAATAAAAACATGTATCCTTTTCCTTAAGTTTATTTATAATGTTACGCGAGTCAATGGTCGTGTGTTATTCATTTTCTATGTGCACCCGACTTAAAAGAGGTAATCAGGTTTCAGGTTTGAAAAGCAAGTACTTCAAATATATTCATATTCTGAATTTGTCGTCTTGTACAGTTATTAGGTTTTGTTTCGAAGTTTAAACTTCCAGTAATAGTAATAGTTATATATTCGCCAGTTTTGTAAACTAGATATACTTAATGAAGTCTAGTGTTTTTAAGTGACGTGATAGGAGAACAGAGTATAGAATCAATGTATATCATGTATGGAATGACAGATATAATCTTCATTGACCATGGAATAAGAGAAACGTCAAATTATGTGAGTGAAATTTTTCTCTGTTGTCGTTTTTTAATTGCAGGCTACACTTGTAATTATGCGTCAGATTTGTTAAAGTGTAACTTTGTCGTTGTATGATAAATAATTCCTCTGTTTTGTTTCGCTGATGAAAACCTCATTCAATGTTTATAGGTTCCTAAAAACACTTGGTTATATGATGGCTATGACAAAGCTAGTTTCCAGTTTTTATTTTTTCGTCTTTGAAATTCATTTTTTAATACTACTTTTTTCAGGGTAGGACAATGCAGTAAATTCCACTGGAGAGGAAAACAGCCGCCAAAGATTTTGACTATCATCATATCATCACTTACTTGAGGGACCTTTGAAAATGGCTTTAGGAAAGCCTTTCCGCATACACACACTCCTTGCCCCTGAAAAATACAGCGTATTGCTCACCCACCGCAATAAAGAAACAGCCCTATTGTTTGAAGCTAATATTGTTGCTGAATTAAGTATGTTAACTGATATTAAATGGAATCACTGCCGTTAAAACCCTTTTAAAAATATTTTATGAAGTTGTGTTACGACCGCATTTTCTGTTTATAGCTGCTCCAGAAGCGCAAGCTCTCAAAAAGAATTTTGTCTCCACTCCAGAATCGTATTATGGATGCCTTGGGGTACTGCAGTTCCACACAGGTTAGTGGCACAATGGTTGATGCACTCAACTTTATCATTCTCAGTATTATTAGTTGCAGAAAACTGAAATCGGTGCTAGGCGCAATCCATCTGCTTTTGTATTACTATCAAATACTCTATTTGTTTCTCGAAGCTTGCAAGCTTGCTTTACCATACCATTAGATTAACTATTCTTGGGGTTGACTAACAATAGTTTCTATGTACTTTTTAATGCTACTTGATAGGACCATTTTCCAGAGGTGAGTGGATTTTATTAATCGTTAAAAAATTTGTGCACGTTGAAAAGTCATCGAATGGCTCACAATTCTCTTGATCATAGGGTCCCATTTAACTAATAGATGAGGTTTCATTGTTCTACAATTGGTAAAATTATTAATTTCAGAGGATGATCCCTTCATATTTTTGGTCATGGTCAGTGGCTGCTCATCAGTTGGGAAAATTTGTGAATCAGAAGTATTTCGTGTAACCCAGGTGTCTTTTATAAACCTTGGGACTGCTTGCCCTGACGATGAAAAAGTTACAGAGGTTAGACACTTCTGTACTTATGATTTCTGTATCATGTTCCCAAAATCATGACTTCATTGTACCATTTAGGTGAAGAGAGTTTTGAACGCTGGTACGTTTTATTTCTCATGGACTGCCCACAAAGATAAAGAGGCCATAGACTTAACTTTGTGCGAACAACGAAGAGGATTCACCAGGGCCACCGACAATCGATTTTTTTGGTATTAATAACATTCGGCAGTATTTTCTTTACTCTCCTCTGCTTACTATTTTAATGGACTGTAACAATAATTATGCTTTGCGTTCACTGCAGGAACCGGACAATGTTTCTTCACTTGCTAAGACACGACGTTAAATGTTACGAGTGGCTGTTTAAAATAACTTGTGGGTCAATAGAAATGAAAACTGTTTATGCTGGAGTCAATAATGTAAAAGCATGTATAATTTCAAGACTCAGCTGTGAACGAGCGGGCACTCGGTAAACTACTTCATTCAGCATTTCAGATTTTTTTTCGTCAGCGAAGATGCTGGAATACTTATGATAAAGTATGTATATAAATAATTCAGATTCAATGTGAGAGGCACCAATGACGATGGACATGTTGCAAATTTTGTGGAAACGGAGCAGATTTTGGCTGTCGACAATGAAATTTCTTCGCTTCTTCAAACTAGAGGCTCTGTACCTTTGTTTTGGGAGCAACCTGGCGTGCAGGTACATTTGAAAGATTCAGATTAACTGAAAATACTGTCACAATTACTACTTTATTACTTAGCGAATAAATTCACTGTACTAGGTGGGGTCACATAAAGTGAGATTGTCCCGTGGGCCAGAATCTTCGTGCTCTGCTCTTTCTCAGCATCTAAGATTATTAAAACAGCGGTATGGTCGCCAGTTGATTGTAAATTTATTGGGATCCAGCTTAGTGGGCTCTAAGGAAGGAGAAGCCATGCTGTCATCTCTTTTTCATGTAAAAAAAGAACGCTTAATTATAGCTGTTTTGAGGATGTTTTACATTGTTGTTTCACATGGGTGGAAAATCCATCATATCTCGGTAACCAGGTTACCATGAAATTTGGGGCAAGTGGGGCCAGTGGGGCAAAATTGGCCGCAAAGCGGCCAACAAGCAAAATATTTGATGTCGGATGAAAAAAAAATACTATTTTATTTACGACTTAACTACTCCACTGGTTCGAACTTCGGCCCCACTAATTTCTACCCCAATTTTTCTTCTATGCAATATTACATATTACAGCTCTTGGCCCCACACGGCCCCACTAATTTCTACCCCTGTGGGGAAAAAAGTGGGGCCGTTTTTTTGGGGATATGGGGCCACTTCTGAAAAAAAAATTATTTTCCACCCATGG
>Ga0210040_10003628_pt1 | contig 20754 bp, 18 predicted proteins | sample CryGeyCG12114_NA_FD_185462 | JGI IMG/M metagenome (GOLD analysis project Ga0210040, IMG submission 185462) | Groundwater microbial communities from aquifer - Crystal Geyser CG19_WC_8/21/14_NA (SPAdes) (version 2) | ecosystem: Environmental > Aquatic > Deep subsurface > Groundwater | place: USA... | reverse complement strand
CACCGGCCACAACAGCTTCTTCACCTCCCCCGACGGCAGCCAGACCTGGTTCGCCTACCACGCGGTCACCTCACCGGAGGGCAGCTGCGGCTCCGACCGTGAGGTCTACGTCCAGCCGCTGACCTTCGCCGCGGACGGCACGCCGCAGTTCGGCAGCCCTTCGGGCAGCGCCCAGCCGCTGGCCCTGCCGGCGGGCGACCCGGGGCAGTAGCCCCGATGTCGCGGGGCGGTGGGCCCGACGCCCGGCGGCTGCCGTCCTCGGGTCCGGCTGCTGCCAGGATGGGCGGGTGGGGACGGGAGGGCGGCCGGGGCTCGTGCTGCCCGACGCCGGGTACCAACGCTCCTTCCTGGCCGCGATGGCCGAGGACCGGGGGTACGCCGCCACCGCCGGTCTGGACCTGGCCCACCTGCTCGCCCCCGCCGCGTTCGCCCGCTACGTCGCGGCGCTGCGGGCCGACGTCGAGGAGGCGAGCCCCCGCCCGACGCTGTTCGTCCCGCAGACCGTCCTGTGGTGGGTGCGGGACGGGGAGGTGCTCGGCCGGGTCGGGATCCGGCACCGGCTCAACCACCGGCTCCGGACCTTCGGCGGCCACATCGGCTACTGGGTGCGGCCCTCGGCCCGGCGGCAGGGTCACGCCGGTGCCGCGTTCCGAGCGGGGCTGGCCGTCGCGCACGGCCTCGGGATCGACCCGGCCCTGCTCACCTGCGACCACGACAACGAGGCGTCCCGACGGGTGATCGAGGGCGCCGGCGGGCGCTTCGAGCAGGTGCTGGGGGCCAAGCGGCTCTACTGGGTGCCGACCCGTCCCCGGGTGCCGGCGGCGGGTCCGCCAGGGTCCGGGAGTGCAGCCGTCCCGGTGTAACATGGGCGTCCGCAGCCCTCGGGCTGACGTCGCACGCCCGCAGCCCCGCCCTCGGCGGGACGGTGCCCCCGGTCCCGACCTCGGTCGGGTCGGCGCCGTGCGGGCGTCAGGGGTGCCGAACCGCTCGGCGCCGCAACAACCGCACGCCGGCATCCGCGAGTGCCGGCAAAGGAAGGAACACGGCCATGGCCGTCGTCACCACCCGCCAGCTCCTCGAGAGCGGCGTCCACTTCGGGCACCAGACCCGTCGCTGGAACCCCAAGATGCGCCGCTTCATCTTCACCGAGCGCAACGGCATCTACATCATCGACCTCCAGCAGTCGCTCACCTACATCGACAGCGCCTACGCGTTCGTCAAGGACGTCGTCGCCCGCGGCGGCCAGGTGATGTTCGTCGGCACGAAGAAGCAGGCCCAGGAGGCGATCGCCGAGCAGGCGACGCGCGTCGGGATGCCCTTCGTCAACCAGCGCTGGCTCGGTGGCATGCTCACCAACTTCCAGACCGTCATCAAGCGTGTCCAGCGGCTCAAGGAGCTCGAGGGCATGGACTTCGACGAGGTCGCCGGCTCCGGCTTCACCAAGAAGGAGCTGCTCGGATTCCGTCGCGAGATGGAGAAGCTCGAGAAGACCCTGGGCGGCATCCGGGACATGACCAAGACCCCGCAGGCGGTCTGGATCATCGACACCAACAAGGAGCACCTGGCCGTCGACGAGGCGCGCAAGCTGCACATCCCGGTGATCGGGATCCTCGACACCAACTGCGACCCCGACCTGGTCGACTTCGCCATCCCCGGCAACGACGACGCCATCCGCTCGGTCTCCCTGCTGACCCGGGTGCTGGCCGACGCCGTGGCCGAGGGCCTGGTGGCCCGCTCCGGCGCGCAGGGTGGCGGCGACGCGGCCGCCACCGCGACCACCGAGCCGATGCCCGACTGGGAGCGTGAGCTCCTCGGGGCCTCGCAGGAGCCGGCCCCGGCCGAGCCCGCCCCGGTCGTGGCGCAGGACGCCGCCCCGGTGCCGGCCGACGAGCAGCCGGACGCGGCGGCTGTGGAGGCCGAGCAGGCCGCCGACAACCAGGTGGACGTCGAGCAGCAGAACGACCAGCCGGTCGCCAACTGACGCTGCGGTCGACGCCCGCCGCCACCTGACCTAGAAGACGAGGACCACGCTCCATGGCTATCGCTGCCAGTGATGTGAAGAAGCTCCGCGACGCCACCGGCGCCGGGATGATGGACTGCAAGAAGGCCCTGACCGAGGCCGACGGCGACTACGAGAAGGCCGTCGAGTACCTGCGGGTCAACGGCCAGGCCAAGGCGGCCAAGCGCGGCGCCGAGCGCTCGGCCACCAACGGCCTGGTCGTCTTCGCCGACGGGGCCCTGCTCCAGCTCGGCGCCGAGACCGACTTCGTGGCCAAGAACGACGAGTTCCAGACCCTGGCCAACGCGGCCGTGCAGGCCGTGGCGGCGACCAGGGCCGACTCGGTCGACGCGGCCAACGCAGCTGCGCTGCCCTCGGGCCAGACCGTCGGCGAGGCCGTCGGCGAGCTCGCGGTCAAGATCGGGGAGAAGCTCGAGGTCTCCAACGCGACCTACTTCGACGGGAAGACCGTCGTCTACCTGCACCGTCGGGCCTCGGACCTGCCGCCGCAGGTCGGCGTGCTCGTCGAGTACGAGGGCGGGGACGAGACCGCGGCCCGTACCGCGGCGATGCAGATCGCCGCGATGCGCCCGCAGTACCTCACCCGCGACGAGGTCCCGGCCGACCTGGTGGAGAACGAGCGCCGGATCGCCGAGGCCACGGCCAAGGAGGAGGGCAAGCCCGAGCAGGCGCTGCCCAAGATCGTCGAGGGCCGGGTGAACGCGTTCTTCAAGGACGTCGTGCTGCTCGACCAGCCCTCGGTGACCGACAACAAGACCACCGTCGGCAAGCAGCTCACCGCCGCCGGGGTCACCGTGAAGCGCTTCGCGCGCTTCGAGGCCGCGGGGGCCTGACCCCCACCTCGGCACCGGCACGGCTGACGTGCAGGTGCCGACCAGCAGGCACCGGCGCCACGACTCCCGCGGTCGTGGCGCCGACTGCTGTCCCGACCCGACCAGGAGCCCCCGATGACCTCTGCCGCACCCGTGCCCGGCCCGTACAAGCGGGTGATGCTGAAGCTCTCCGGTGAGGTGTTCGGGGGCGGCAAGGTGGGCGTCGACCCGGACGTGGTCTCGATGCTGGCCCGTCAGATCGCGACCGTTGCCGACAGCGGCGTCCAGGTCGCGGTGGTGGTCGGTGGCGGCAACTTCTTCCGCGGCGCCGAGCTGCAGCTGCGCGGCATGGAGCGGGACCGGGCGGACTACATGGGCATGCTCGGGACGGTGATGAACTGCCTGGCCCTGCAGGACTTCTGCGAGAAGGCCGGGGTGCAGACCCGGGTGCAGACCGCCATCGCCATGGGTCAGGTCGCCGAGCCGTACATCCCGCGGCGGGCCGAGCGGCACCTGGAGAAGGGCCGGGTGGTGATCTTCGGTGCCGGCTCGGGCATGCCGTACTTCTCCACCGACACCGTGGCCGCCCAGCGGGCCCTGGAGATCAGCGCCGAGGTGCTGCTGATGGGCAAGCAGGGCGTGGACGGGGTCTACTCCGCCGACCCGAACAAGCACGCCGACGCGGTCAAGTACGACGAGCTGACCTACGACGAGTACCTGGCCCGCGACCTCAAGGTCGCCGACGCCACCGCGATCAGCATGGCCCGCGACTACTCGCTGCCGATGGTCTTCTTCAGCCTGGACACCGACGGCACGATCGTCCGGGTGTGCGCGGGTGAGAAGATCGGTACCACCGTCCACGCCTGAGCGGCGCGGGCTCCCAGCACCACCATCCCGCCCGTCACGGGCGGCCGCTCAACCCGAAGGAAGCGATCCTGTGATCTCCGACATCATCCACGACGCCGAGTCCAAGATGGCCAGTGCGGTCGAGTACGCCAAGGAGGAGTTCGGGGCGATCCGCACCGGGCGCGCGCACCCGGCGATGTTCGCCAAGATCACCGCCGACTACTACGGCGCGCAGACCCCGCTGCAGCAGCTGGCCACCTTCCAGGTGCCGGACGCCCGGGTGGTGATGATCACCCCCTACGACCAGTCCTCGGTGAACGCGATCGAGAAGTCGATCCGCGACTCCGACCTCGGGGTGAACCCGTCCAACGACGGCAAGACCATCCGCGTCACCCTGCCGCAGCTCACCGAGCAGCGCCGCAAGGAGTACATCAAGCTGGCGAAGTCCAAGGCCGAGGACGCCCGCATCTCGGTGCGCGGCGCCCGGCGCACGGCCAAGGACGCGCTGGACAAGATGGTCAAGGACAAGGAGGTCGGCGAGGACGAGGTCGCCCGCGCCGAGAAGCAGCTGGACGCCGCCACCAAGAAGCACACCGACGCCGTCGACGACCTGTTCAAGCACAAGGAAGCCGACCTGCTCGCCGTCTGAGCGAGCCGCCGGTCCCCGACATGCCCCTCACCTCCCGTGGCCGGTAGCACCCTGCCCGGCGGTCCAGTGCCGGCCGGCGATGCGGACCGACCGGTTGCCGGCAGCACCCCGGTGCCGAGCCCGCACGGCCGTGCCGGCCGCAACCTGCCGGCCGCCATCGCCGTGGGCGTGGGGGCGGGCGGCTACGTGGTGGCCACCCTGCTGTTCTGGCGCTTCGGCTTCGTGCTGCTGGTCGCGGCGGCGCTGGCCCTGGCCTCGGTCGAGCTCTCCCGCGCGCTGGCCCGGATCGGGATGCGCGTCGCCCTGGTGCCCATCGTGGTCGGCAGCGTCGGGATCGCCATCGGCTCCTACCTGGCCGGGCGCCAGGTGCCGACGGTGTTCTCCACCACCAGCGTGCTGCTGGCCGCCCTGGCCCTGACCGTGATCGCCAGCCTGATCTGGCGGATGCCCGGCGGGGCCGAGGGGTACGCCCGCGACACCGCAGGCAGCATGCTGATCATCGGTTACGTGCCCCTGCTCGGCTCGTTCGCGGCGCTGATGCTCGCCGCGCCCACCGACGGCGTCGCCCGGGTGGTGACCTTCCTGCTGGTGGTGGCCATGAACGACACCGGCGGCTACGTCGCCGGCGTCCTGTTCGGCCGGCACCCGATGGCCCCGCGGATCAGCCCGAAGAAGTCGTGGGAGGGCCTGGCCGGCTCGGTCGTCTTCGGGACGGTGGCAGCGGTGGCCATGACGGTGCTGGGGCTGCACGCGCCGTTCTGGGTGGGCTTGGTCTTCGGCGTCTGCATCGTCGGGGTGGCCACCTGCGGGGACCTGATCGAGTCGCTGCTCAAGCGGGACCTCGGGATCAAGGACATGAGCTCGTTCCTGCCCGGTCACGGCGGGGTGATGGACCGCTTGGACTCCATGCTCATCTCGGCCCCGGTAGCCTGGTTGATCATGTACGTGATGGTTCCCGGCGGATGAGATGAGCACCATGAGCACCACCCTGCCGCTCGTGATGAGCGCGCCCCGACGCGGCAAGCCGCCGCAGCACTGGGCCGACCTGACCCCGGGCGAGCGCCGCGAGCTGGTCGAGGCCGCAGGCCAGCGCGCCTACCGCGCCCGCCAGCTGTCGGCGCACTACTTCGAGGGCCTGCGCGACGACCCGGCGGACTGGACCGACCTGCCCGCGGCGGTCCGCGACCTGCTGGCGGAGCAGTTCCTGCCCACGCTGCTGACCCCGGTCAAGACGTCGCTGGCCGATGAGGGCACCACGGTCAAGACGCTGTGGCGGCTGCACGACGGCGCCCTGGTGGAGAGCGTGCTGATGCGCTACCCCGACCGGGTGACCATGTGCGTCTCCAGCCAGGCCGGCTGCGGGATGGCCTGCCCGTTCTGCGCCACCGGCCAGGGCGGCCTGCAGCGCAACATGAGCACGGCCGAGATCGTCGAGCAGGTGGTGGACGGTGCCCGCCGCCTCGACCGCGGCCAGGTCGCCGGCGGCCCGCAGCCCGGTGAGGACCCGGCCGGGCGCAACCGGGTCAGCAACGTCGTCTTCATGGGGATGGGCGAGCCGCTCGCCAACTACAACGCCGTCGTCGGCGCCGTCCGCCAGCTCACCACCCCGACCCCGGACGGGCTGGGGATGAGCGCCCGCGGGATCACCATCTCCACCGTCGGCCTGGTGCCGCGGATGCAGCAGCTGGCGACCGAGGGCGTCCCGGTCACCCTGGCGCTCTCGCTGCACGCGCCCGACGACGAGCTGCGCGACGAGCTGGTGCCGATCAACACCCGCTGGAACGTCGAGGAGGTCGTCGACGCCGCCTGGGAGTACGCCAAGGTCACCAAGCGCCGGGTCTCGATCGAGTACATCCTGATCCGCGACATCAACGACCAGGCACACCGGGCGGACCAGCTGGCCAAGGTGCTGCGGCGCCGGGGCAGCTGGGGCTGGGTGCACGTCAACCTGATCCCGCTGAACCCCACGCCGGGCTCGAAGTGGACGGCCTCCCGTCGCCGCGACGAGGACGAGTTCGTCCGCCGGCTGCAGGCCCGCGGCGTGCCCGTCACCGTCCGGGACACCCGCGGGCGCGAGATCGACGGCGCCTGCGGCCAGCTCGCGGCCACCGAGGTCGACGCGGGCGTCTGAGCACCCCTCGGGAGGGGTCAGGGCAGGTCGACGATGTGCGCGTCGACCACCTCGCCGTCGGCCAGGTCGAGCAGGCCCAGGGTGCGGTGCGGCTGGCGCCGCTTGTCGGTGGGGGAGCCCGGGTTGAAGATCCGCAGGCCGTCCCCGGTCGCGTCCAGCGGGATGTGGGAGTGGCCGAACACCACCAGGTCGGCGGCGGGGAAGCGGTGCCGCAGCCGGGCCGTCCGCCGCTCCTTGGGGCCGCTGTCGTGCACCATCGCCACCGCCACGCCGGCCAGCTCCAGCTCCAGCGTCTCCGGTGCGCCCCAGGCGGCGACCTCGGGGCGGTCGTTGTTGCCCAGCACGACGTGCAGCGGGGCGTAGCCGGCGAGCAGGTCGAGCACGTCGGGGGTGCACACGTCGCCCGCGTGCAGGATGACGTCGGCGGTCCCCAGGTGGGCCGCCACCGCCGGCGGGCAGCCCTTCCAGAAGCGGGGGCTGTGGGTGTCCGACAGCACCACGACCCTCACCGGGCGGCCCTCCTCATGTTCTCGTGCCGGGCGGCGTCCTCGGGGTGAGCCGCGTCCTCGGGATGGGTGGGCACCGCGGGAGGAGACCCGGGCGCGGGAGCCGGCCACGGCGGCAGCAGGTCCGCGACGACACCGAGCTGGTCGCGCGACACCCAGGACGGGTTGGCGGCGAAGGGCTGCCGCTGCACCTCCAGGTCGCGCACCCCCGCGGCCCGCAGCTCGGCGTCGGTGACCGGCTCCTCGAGCAGCGCGACGTCCAGCTCGACCCGAGCCTGGATGGCGTGGTGGCCGTCGGCGGCCCGCCAGAAGCCCTGGTCGCCCTCGGACCAGGGCTCGGCCTCGGCCGCCACCCGCCCGTGCCCCCACAGGCCGCGGGCGAAACCCTGCCGGCCGTCCCCGGAGACCCAGAACAGGACCCGGTCACCGGGCGCCATCAGGGCGCTGCGGTAGCCGGGTCGCACGGACCAGGAGGTCAGCCGGCGCTCGCCGGAGTCGAGGAAGCCCCGCAGGTCCCAGGCCGTCGGGTTGCACTTGAGCAGCCACGCCCCCAACCGGTCGCGGTCCACCGTCTGCGCCACCGTGCGCCTCCCTCCGTCCGGCCCGGCTCGTCGCCGGGAGCAGCCATCGTCGCAGCCGCACCCCGGGCCGGCACTTGCCGTCCCCGCGGCGACGGGTCGCCGGCGGGAGCTCAGCGGAGCCGGGCCGCCGTCGCCGGCACCGGGCTGACCTTGAGCAGCAGCGCCTGCGCGGCCTGCACCACCACGTCGCGGTCGTAGGTGAGGGCGTACTCGAACGCGCGCTCGGACTCCGGAGCCGCCGGGCCGCTCAGGTCGCGGGCCAGCAGGGCCGCGCTGAAGTGGGGGCTCAGCACCGCGACGTCCCACTCCGCCGCCAGCGGGTCGTCGGCGGCCAGCGGGCCGCCGCGGACGCCGGGTGCCGGCTCGTCGGGCAGGCCGCGGCCGAACGCGCAGACCAGGCCGGCCCGGCGCGCGAGCTCGGCGTAGCGCTCGGCGGTCGCCGGGGTGAAGTGGGAGGAGTCCTGGAAGGTCGAGCCCACCAGGCAGAGCCGGCCGAGAGCGGCCGCGTGGCGTTCCAGGTGCAGGCTCACCTCCACCAGCAGCGCCTTGGTGGACCGGCGCAGCGGGGTCGAGGCGGGCAGGGCCGCGAAGGGGGACGCCGGGGTGGCCGCGCTGAGCGGTGCCGGCGACAGCCTGCGGCTCACCGGCCCGGGAACCGGCCGGGGAGCCGGGGTGGGGCAGCCGAAGAGCCACCCCTGGCCGAGGGTGGCGCCGAGGGCCAGCGCGGTGGCGAGCTGCTGCTCGTCCGTCACGCCTTCGGCCAGCACCAGGGCGCCGCTGCGCTCGGCGTAGGCGTTGACCGCGTGCACCACCTCGGCGACAGCCGGTGAGGGCCGCTCCTGCACCAGGCTGACGTCGAGCTTGACCACGTCCGGCTCGAGCAGGGACAGCAGGGTCAGCGACGCCGGCTCCGCCCCGACGTCGGCCAGGGCCACCCGCCAGCCCAGCCGCCGGACCCGGTGGACCGCCCGCAGCAGGTCGGCCGGACGGCTGGCCATGGCGCGCTCGGTGATCTCCAGCACCACGCGCAGGCCGGGCGGCGCCTCCTCGGCCAGCGCGGTCAGCGTCTCCAGTGGCGTCGCGTTGAGCACCTCGGGCTCGACCGGGACGAACAGCATCAGGGGGTCGAGCAGGCCGGCCCGCACCGCCCCGCGGAGGGCGGCGGCCCGGCAGGCCTGGTCGAGCTCGGGGAGCAGGCCGGCGGCCCGGGCCGCCGCGACCAGGGCGTCCGGCCGGACCAGCGGGCCCTCCGGCCCGCGGGCCAGCGCCTCGTAGGCCACGACCGTCCCGGTGGCCAGGTCCACCACCGGCTGGAAGTCGGTGCGCAGGCCGCCCTCGGCCAGGGCGGCCGCCAGCGCCTGCCGGTGACCGGGGTCGCCCCGCGGGGTCTGCACCTGCACCGTGCTCACGTCGCTGTCCCTCCCACCGTCCTCGCTGGACCGGCTGAGGTACCCGGAGCGGTGGTCGCTGAACCCCGCGACAGCAGGAGGACAGGTGGCGCGGCCGTCGGACCGGCAGGCGAGGATGGGGCCATGCCTGCGTCCGCCACCCCGCTGCACCAGCTCGCCGAGGCCTTCTCCGTCGCCACCGCCTACGGCGACTGGCAGGGCCGACACGCCGAGGTCAGCGACCGCACCCTGGTGGCGGTCCTGGCCGGCCTGGGGGTCGACGCCGCCACCCCCGCAGCCGTCGAGGCGGCGCTCCGGCGGCAGCGCGACCTGCCCTGGACCCGGGTGCTGCCGCCGTGCCTGGCGCTCCGGGCCGGCCGGGACGCCGAGGTGCTCGCGCACGTCCCGGACGGGGCGCCCCTGGAGGTGTGGCTCGAGCTCGAGTCCGGCCAGCGCCGGGACGACGTGACCCGCGACGACGCGGGCCGCGACGACGTGACCGGTGAGGACGGGGCGCGCGAGGACCCGGCTCCGGTGGACGTGACCACGGACGACGGGGGCCGGGCCCCGACGGCGTCGGGGTCGGCCGCGGGGCGGTCCGGGGCGACCCGGGAGATCGGGGGCGTCCTGGTCACGGAGGTCCGGCTGCTGCTGCCCACGGACCTGCCGCTGGGCTACCACCGCCTGCACGCCCGCACCGGCGGGACCGGCGCCACCATGGAGCTGATCGTCACCCCGCCCTGGCTGGGCCTGCCCGAGCGGCTGGCCGGCCGGAAGGCCTGGGGGCTCGCCGCCCAGCTCTACAGCGTGCGCTCCCGGCAGTCCTGGGCGGTCGGTGACCTGGCCGACCTCGAGGACCTGGCCGTCTGGTCGGCAGCCGAGCACGACGCCGACTTCGTGCTGGTCAACCCGCTGCACGCCGCCGAGCCGCTGCCACCGCTGGAGCCCTCGCCCTACCTGCCCTCCACCCGCCGCTTCACCAACCCGCTCTACCTCCGGGTGGAACGGGTCCCGGAGTACGCGGGCGCCACCGAGGAGCAGCGCCGGCGGGTCGACGCCCTGTGGGCCGGGCTGGCCGACGTCTCGGCGGCCGACACGATCGACCGCGACCGGGCCTGGACGGCGAAGCGGGCCGCGCTGCAGGTGGTCTTCGAGGTGCCGCGGACGCCCGGGCGCGAGCTCTCCTTCGCCGCCTACCGGCGTCGGGAGGGCCAGGGCCTGCAGGACTTCGCCACCTGGGCGGTGCTGGTGGAGGTGCACGGCTCCGAGCCGACGGGCTGGAGCCCCGACCTCGCCCACCCGGCCTCCCCGGCGGTGGCCGCCTTCGCGGCCGAGCACGCCCGTGCGGTCGAGTTCCAGTGCTGGCTGCAGTGGCTGCTCGACGAGCAGCTGGCCGCGGCCCAGCAGGCCGGGCTGCGGGCGGGCATGCGGCTGGGGGTGATGCACGACCTGGCCGTCGGTGTGCACCCGGCCGGCGCCGATGCGTGGAGCCTGCAGGACGACTACGCCGCCGGCATCACCGTCGGCGCCCCGCCGGACCCGTACAACCAGAACGGGCAGAACTGGAGCCAGCCGCCGTGGCGGCCCGACCGGCTGGCCGAGACCGCGTACGCGCCGTTCCGGGCGATGGTCTCCACCATCCTGCGGCACGCCGGCGGCATCCGGGTCGACCACGTCATCGGGCTGTTCCGGCTGTGGTGGATCCCCGCCGGTCTCGGTCCGACCGAGGGCACCTACGTCCGCTACGACCACGAGGCGATGATCGGCATCCTGGCCCTGGAGGCCCACCGGGCCGAGGCGCTCGTCGTCGGGGAGGACCTCGGCACCGTCGAGCCCTGGGTGCGGACCTACCTGAGCGAGCGGGGCATCCTCGGCACGTCGATCCTGTGGTTCGAGTTCGACTGGGAGGGCGACGAGGCGCCGCTGGCCCCCGAGCGGTGGCGCGAGCTGTGCCTGGCCTCGGTGACCACCCACGACCTGCCGCCGACCGCGGCCTACCTGGCCGGTGACCACGTCCGGCTGCGGGAGCGGCTGGGGGTGCTCACCCGGCCCGTGGCGGAGGAGCTGGTCGCGGCCGCGCAGGAGCGGCAGGCCTGGGTGGACCAGCTGGAGCGCTCGGGCCTGGTGGGGCCGGAGCCGGACGAGGCGCAGCTGATCGAGGCCCTGCACCGCTACCTCACGCTCACCCCGTCCCGGCTGCAGTGCGTGGCCCTGACCGACGCGGTCGGGGACCGGCGGGCCCAGAACCAGCCGGGCACCACCGACGAGTACCCCAACTGGCGGGTCCCGCTGACCGGGCCCGACGGGCAGCTGCTCAGCCTCGAGGACGTCCTGGAGAGCCCTCGGGTGGCGGCTCTGGCCGCCGTGTTCCGCGACCAGCCCTGAGCCACCCGGCCCCCGGGGCGGGACGGGTTCGGGCGCTCGTCCGGCCCCGCCGGGGTCGGTCCTGCCGGGGCTCGGTCAGCGCGGCCCGACGTGCACGATGCCCGCGTCGGCGGCCTTCTGCACCGCGTCGGCCTCGGCCTGGGTCAGCGTGCCGGCCTTGACCGCCTTGGCCAGCCGGTTCGCCACGGCCTTGCTCCGGTCGGCCTGCCGGTCGGCCCGGATCTCGGTCAGGGCCGTGGTGACCTTCGCCTGGTCGACGTCGAGCGCACCGGACAGTGCCTTGGCCAGGGCGGCGTCGTCCGCGGCCCGGCGCTCCGGCCGGGTGCCGGGGTCCGGCCGCGTCGTGGGCCGGTTGGCCTGCCGGTAGTCCTGGAGCGCGCTGCGCACGTCGGCCACGTCGACGCCGAGCTTCTGGGCGAGCTCCGGGGCCAGGGCGTCGCCCTGCTCACCCCGGGGACCGCCGCGGTGACCGCGCCCGGCGCCGGCGGCGGGGTCGGCCGGGGCGCTGGCCGAGGGGCTCGCGCTCGGGCTGGGCGAGGTGGTCGGGTCGGCGGAGGCGAAGCCGGCGACGCCGATCCCGAGGCCGAGTGCCAGGGCGCCCGTCGCGGTGGCGGCGAGGGTCCGGGTGGTGCGGTTCATGGCTGCTCCTGGGGTGGTCGTCGGCCGGCGGTCTGCCACCGGCCATCCTCCATCATCGGGGTGCTCCCTGGGCGGTCGCTGGCACGGACCTGGCAGGAACCTGTGGAAGTGCCCGTGCGGGTCCTGCCGGCGCGGCCCCAGGGCGGATCCGGAGCCGGCTTGGTTGGGGACCGGCTGACCGGGTACTACCCACCGACGTGGCCAGCACAGCGACGCAGGACCAGTCAGCGCCCGCCAAGGGCGGCGGCGAGAGCCTGAAGACCGTCATCATCGCCTTCCTGGCCAACCTGCTGATCGCGATCGCCAAGACGGTCGCCGCGGTGGTCACCGGCTCCGCGTCCATGCTGGCCGAGGCCGCCCACTCCTGGGCGGACACCGGAAACGAGATCTTCCTGCTGGTCGCGGAGCGCAAAGGCGACCGCGACCGCGACGAGTCGCGCCCGATGGGGTACGGCCGCGAGTCCTACGTGTGGTCGATGTTCGCGGCCTTCGGCCTGTTCACCGCCGGCGCCATCGTCTCGATCTGGCACGGCATCACCGAGCTCCGCGACCCGGAGCCGGCCGGGGACTACCTGGTCGCCTACATCGTGCTCGGCCTCTCGTTCGTGCTCGAGGGCATCTCCTTCCGCCAGGCCCTGCGCCAGTCCAGGGCGGCGGCCAAGGACCTCGACCGGGGGCTGGCCGAGTTCGTCTCCACCACCTCCAACCCCACCCTGCGGGCGGTCTTCGCCGAGGACGCGGCCGCGCTGGGCGGCATCGTCATCGCCGTCACCGGGATCGCGCTGCACCAGATCACCGGCTCGGTCGTGCCCGACGCGATGGGCTCGATCCTGGTCGGCGTGCTGCTGGGTGTGGTCGCGGTCTTCCTGATCGACCGGAACCGCCGCTTCCTCGTCGGGGAGCCGGTCCGGCCCGACGTGCGCGACCGGGTGCTGCGGCAGCTGCTCGCGCGCCCTGACGTGGACCGGGTGACCTACCTGCACCTGGAGTTCATCGGTCCCAGCCGGCTCTACCTGGTCGCGGCGATCGACATGAGCGGGAACGAGCGCGAGGAGCACCTCGCCGTCCGGCTGCGCGGCCTCGAGCACCAGCTCGAGGAGGACGACACCGTCGAGGAAGCCGTGCTGACCCTCTCCACCCCCGACGAGGCGTCGCTGCACCCAGCCGGCTGAGCGGACCGGCCCGCTCCGCCACCGGTCCGCCGTTCTCCGCCTGCGGCCGGTCCGAGCGCGGCAGAGTGGTCCCCGCGTCGGCGCCCCGGCTCCCGGACGGCGCGGAGGTCGCGCTGTCGGGATCGGGGGATCGCCGTGCCTTCCCTGCCCGCCGCACCTGCGCCGCCTGCCCTGCCTGCCCGGGCCGCTGCTGCGACCGAGACCTCGCTGCGTCCCGCTGCCGGCCCGCCCGGGTCCCCGCGACCGACCACCACCGCATCCGGACCCGGGACCGCTCGCCGCACCGCGGCCGGTGGGGCCCGGCCCGGACCCGTCGGGCGTTGACCACCGACCAGGTGCTGGAGCTGTCGATGCCGACCGCCGCTGTCCCTCCCGCCGCCCGTCGGCCGGCGGACGTCAGCCCGGCCACCGCCGCCGGCCCGGCCGGCGCCCCGTGCGGGACACCTCCCCGGGACACCGAGGTCGCGGCGGGTGCCGCCGGCGCCCTCTGGGCGCCCTGAGCAGGAGCCACCGGCGTCACCAGCCGGTGCGAGGTGGTCGCCGGGGTCGCGACCCGTCGCTCAGCTGCCGGTGCCGAGCAGCAGCGCGGCCGCCTCGGCGACGGTGTCGACGCAGGCGGCCACCGCGCCCAGCGCGCGTCCCTCGCCGAGACGCTCCAGCAGGGGCCAGGCCGGGTAGGTCCTGGTCCAGTGGTCGACCCCGACCAGCACCAGGGGTGCGACCTGCACCCCGGGGGCGGCGTAGAAGTGCTCGGTGACGGCCTGGAAGATCTCCTGCACCGTGCCGGCCTGGCCAGGCAGGTAGACCACGCCGCCGCGGCAGCGGTGCAGCAGGGTGTCCTCCCGGAGGGCGTTGGCGAAGTACTTGGCGATCGCCGTGGCGAAGACGTTGGTGGGTTCGTGGCCGTAGAACCAGGTGGGCACGCTGAGGCTGGCCCCGGCCGAGGCCGCCGGCCAGCGGTCGCGCACCGCCGCCGCCGCGGCCAGCCAGCCGTCCAGGTCCGGCCGGTACCCGGGCCGGGTGGCCAGCAGGTCCAGGGCAGCGGGCAGCGCGTCCGGCCAGGGACTCAGGTAGGCGCCGAGGTTGGCCGCCTCCATCGCCCCCGGACCGCCGCCGGTCAGCACGGTCCGGCCGGCCCGGGCGAGCCGCAGCCCGAGCTCAGCGGCCGCGGTGTAGTCCGCGCTGCCCCGCTGCAGCGCGTGCCCACCCATCACCCCCACCACGCGGTGCGGCTCGATGCCGGCCGTGGCGTCGTCCAGCGCGTCGGTGACGGCGTGGTCGTGCAGGGCCGCGGCCAGGGTCCGGTCCAGCGTCGGGGTGCGGTCGGTCCGCGACCAGGCGTAGACGGCCGCGTCCGGGCTGTCCGCGTAGCGCCCGGTGCCGTACAACGCCGCGGCGTCGTACAGCGTCGGCCGGTACGGGTCGAACGGCAGGTCGGGCAGCCGTGGGAAGAGCAGGGCCCCGCGCCGCCGGAGGGCGTCCTCGGCGTCGGTGCCGAAGCGGCAGCCCAGGAACACCGCGCCGGCGGGGTCGCGGGCCAGCAGCGCGTCCTCCCGTCCGCGCAGGTCCAGCGACTGCACGACCCAGCCGGCCAGCCGGTCGGCCCCGGCCAGCTGCGCGTCGAGGGCGGGCAGGGTGTCGATCTCGACCAGGCGGTGGGTCATGGTGGCCGGCAGTCTGCCCTGCCCGGTCCCGTCGCAGCAGGGCCGGCCCGCCGGCCAGGACCGGCCCAGCGCCTAGGGTGACGGGATGGACTCACGCATCCTCGGCAGGACGGAACGACCGGTCTCGGTCATCGGGCTCGGCACCTGGCAGCTCGGCGGTGACTGGGGCGAGGTGCCCGAGTCGGACGCCCTGGCCCTGCTGGAGGCTTCCGTCGAGGCCGGGGTCACCGTCTTCGACACCGCCGACGTGTACGGCGACGGGCGCAGCGAGCAGCTGATCGGGCGGTTCCTCGCCGAGCACGCCGACATCGAGCTGACCGTGGCCACCAAGATGGGCCGACGGCTCGACCTGGCGCCGGAGAACTACACCCTGGCGAACTTCCGCACCTGGGCCGACCGCTCGCGCCGCAACCTCGGCGTCGACCAGCTCGACCTCGTGCAGCTGCACTGCCCGCCGACCGCGGTCTACTCCGCCGACGAGGTGTACGACGGCCTGGACACCCTGGTCGCCGACGGCGTCATCGCCGCCTACGGGGTGAGCGTGGAGACCGCCGACGAGGCGCTGACCGCGATCTCGCGGCGGGGGACGGCGACGGTGCAGATCATCCTCAACGCCTTCCGGCTGAAGCCGCTGGAGTTCGTGCTGCCCGCAGCCCAGGAGGCCGGCGTGGGCATCATCGCCCGGGTCCCGCTGGCCAGCGGCCTGCTGAGCGGCAAGTACACCGCCGACACCCGCTTCGACGCGAGCGACCACCGCAGCTACAACCGCGACGGCTCGGCCTTCGACATCGGCGAGACCTTCTCGGGCGTGGACTACGAGACGGGGGTGGCGGCCGCGGTCGAGTTCTCCCGGCTGGTTGCCGCGCTCCCGTTCGAGGCCACTCCGGCCCAGGCGGCCCTGGCCTGGGTGGCTCAGCAGCCCGGGGTCAGCACGGTCATCCCCGGTGCCCGCTCGATCGAGCAGGCCCGGAGCAACGCGGCCGCCGGCTCGCTGCCCGCGCTGCCGGCCGACTTCCTGGCGGGCGTGCAGGACCTGTACGACCGGTCGATCCGCCCGCAGGTGCACAGCCGTTGGTAGGACCGCGCGGTCGGACCACCCCGGCGCAGCCGCGGACCTCGTGGTCCGCGGCTGTCGCTGTCCCCGGAGCCGGACGGCTGGTCGAGGTCGGTCCGGGTCAGCCGGGGTAGCTGCCGGATGAGGTCAGGACGTCGAAGCGCGCGCCCCGCGGGTTGGAGGGCATGGCCATCAGGACCAGCACCACGATGCCGCCGACGCTGGGGATGAGGTTGAGCAGGAAGAGCCAGCCGCTCTGGTCGGTGTCGTGCAGCCGTCGCACCGAGATCGCGAGCGAGGGGACGATCAGCGCCAGGTAGACCAGGGCCAGCAGCAGGACCGCGAACACCACCGGGATGGAGGTGGTGCCACTGGGGTTCGACGCGGCTGCGGCCGTGGTGAGGACCAGAGGGATCACCGCCACCGGCAGGAGCACGACGACCCCCAGCTGGAACCACCAGTACTCGCTCCGGCTGGCCCGCCCGTCGAACCGGGCGTACTTCCGGAACGCGCGCGTGCAGGCCTCGACGAGGCCGATCCCGTAGTAGGGCAGGTCGAGGCCAGGCTCACTGCCGCTGGCCACCGGCCCGCCGCCCGCGCCCCCGTAGCCGTAGGGCTGGACCCCGTAGCCAACGCCGTACGACGGGGGCTGCGCCCCGTAGGGCTGGCCGCCGTAGGGCTGGTCGCCGTAGGGCTGGTCGCCGTAGGGCTGGCCCCCGTACGGCTGCGCGGGGGGCGCCTGGTCCCCGTACGGCTGGGCGCCCCACGGGGGCTGGTTGTCGTAGGACGGGGTCCCCTGCTGCTCCCCGGACGGCTGCGTGCCGTACGTCGGCTGCGCGGCCTCCCGACCGTCCGAGCCCTGGTCCTGGGAGGCCCGACCGTCCGGTCCCTGGACGTCGGGGTTGGGCGCCGCCGGGGGCTCGTAGGCGGAGGCGCCGGCGTGCTCCTGCGGCTCCTGCGGTGGCTGGGTCATGGAGGTCCTCGTCTCGTCGTGCGGGGTGCACGGCAACGGTCGTGCGGGTGCGGGAGCGCTCGAGGTCGTCGGGCGGCCCGCGGCGGCCTCAGCCGGGCGGGGCCACGGCGAGCCCGGCGAAGGTGCCCGCGTGCAGGGGCACGGTCTGCCAGCGGGCGGTCGTGCTGCCGCCCGCGTGACCGGTGCGCAGGACCAGCCGGTGCGGGGTCTGCAGGAAGACCAGCTGCACCACCAGGTCGCCGTCCTCGCGGCTCGCCGAGGCGGCCACCTCGAGCGGTCGCCCGCCGCGCAGGACCACCGAGCTCCGCCGCCAGGTCCCGTCCCCGCAGGCCAGGTCCACCTGCTCGCTGCCGTCGTCGAGCCTCAGCTGCCAGCCGCCCGCCGGGTCGGCCGCGACCGCCGCCACCTGCAGGTCCGACGCCGCCTCGGGCACCTCCGTGCCGGGCAGCCCGCTGCCGTCGGGCGGCAGGGTGAGAGCGGCCAGGCGGGCGGCCAGGGGCGCGTCCCGCTCGGGGCTCGGCACGCCCATCCCGGGCAGCAGGTGCGCCCAGACGGCGTCGATGAGCCCCTGCATGTCCTCGGTCTGCGCGGTGGTGACCACCACCGCGTCCTGCTCCGGCAGCACCAGGCAGAACTGCCCGTACGCCCCGTCGCCGCGGTAGCCGTGGCGGGACCGCCACAGCTGGTAGCCGTAGCCCTGCTGCCAGTCGGGGTTGGGCTCCGCCGGGTTCGGCGTGTGCACGCGGCTGGCCTCGGCGACCCAGCCCTCGGGCAGCAGCCGACGACCCTGCCAGACCCCGTCGTCGAGGTAGAGCTGGCCGAAGCGGGCGATCGCCTCGGTGGTCAGGTGGAAGCCGGAGAAGCCGAGCTCGCGCCCCTCCGGGTGGGTGTGCCAGGCGCTCCGGGTGATGCCGAGCGGCTCGAGCAGCCGGGGCCGGAGGTAGTCGGTCAGCGTCTGGCCGCTCACCCGCTGGACGACCGCTCCGAGGGTGTAGGTGGCCCCGTTGTTGTAGGCGAACACCGAGCCGGGCTCCGCGTCGGGGGCCAGGGCGAGGAAACCGCGGACAGGTTCGTCGGGGTCCAGCCGGCGGGCCCGGTCGAGGGTGTCCTCGTGGTGCCCGGTCGCCATCGCCGCCAGGTGTCGCAGCCGCATCGACCGCGTCCACGGGTGCGTCGCCGCCTCGGCCAGGTCCGGCAGGTGGGAGACCACGGTGTCGTCGAGGTCGAGCAGCCCCTCCGCCGCCGCGAGGCCGGCCGCGGTGGCGGTGAAGCTCTTGCTGAGGGAGTAGAGGAGGTGCAGCTCCGAGGGCTCGTACGGCGCCCACCAGCCCTCCGCCACGACGTGGCCGTGGCGCAGCACCATCAGGCTGTGCAGCTCCAGGCGCGGTGCGGCCTCGACGGCGTCCAGGAACGCCTCGACGCCGGCGCTGGAGACGTCCTGGTCGGCCGGGGTGCTCCGGGGGAGCGGGTCGGTGGTCATGGGCGCACTCTAGGAGCCGCCGCCGACAGTTCCCGCGGGTCGGTGCCGGAGGGGCGGCCCGCGGCCGCCGTCCGGGGGCTGTCGGCGGGGTAGGGCAGACTGAGCGGATGCGCGACGTGGTCATCCTGGGCAGCACCGGCTCCGTCGGCACCCAGGCGCTGGAGGTCGTCGCCGAGCGGCCCGACCAGTTCCGGGTGGTCGGGCTGGCCGCCGGCGGCGGGCAGGTCGGGCTGCTCGCGCGCCAGGCCCTGGACACCGGGGCCGAGGTCGTGGCCGTCCACCAGGCCACCGCGGTGCAGGACCTGCAGCTCGCCTTCTACGCCGAGGTGAGCCAGCGCGGCTGGGCCACCGGGGAGGTCCGGCTGCCCAAGATCCTGGCCGGTCCGGACGCCGCGACCCAGCTGGCGGCCCTGCCCTGCGACGTGGTGCTGAACGCGATCACCGGCTCGGCCGGGCTGGCCCCGACCCTGGCCACCCTGGCCGCCGGGACCACGCTGGCCCTGGCCAACAAGGAGTCCCTGGTCGTCGGCGGGGTGCTGGTCACCTCGGCCGCGGCGCCCGGGCAGATCGTGGCCGTCGACTCCGAGCACTCGGCCCTCGCCCAGTGCCTGCGCGGAGGGACGGCGGCGGAGGTCGACCGGCTGGTGCTGACGGCCAGCGGCGGCCCCTTCCGCGGCCGCAGCCGGGCCGAGATGGCCGACGTGACGCCGCAGCAGGCGCTGGCCCACCCCACCTGGCAGATGGGCCGGGTGATCACCACCAACTCCGCCACCCTGGTCAACAAGGGCCTGGAGCTCCTCGAGGCGTACCTGCTCTACGGGGTGGACCTCGACCGGATCGACGTGGTCGTGCACCCGCAGTCGGTGGTGCACTCGATGGTGCAGTTCGTCGACGGGTCGACCCTGGCCCAGTGCTCGCCGCCGGACATGAAGCTGCCGATCGCCCTCGGCCTCGGCTGGCCCGACCGGGTGCCGGGCGCCGCCCGTGCCTGCGACTGGACCACCGCGTCCAGCTGGACCTTCGAGCCGCTGGACGACGAGGCCTTCCCCGCCGTCGAGCTGGCGCGCCGGTGCGGTCGCCTCGGCGGTACGGCCACCGCGGTGTTCAACGCGGCCAACGAGGAGTGCGTCGACGCCTTCCACGAGGGCCGGCTGTCGTTCCTGCAGATCCTCGAGGTGGTCGAGGCCGTCCTGGACGAGCACGTCGCCGCGGCGACCGGTGGCGCGAGCCCCGGTCAGGGCCCTGACGGCGACGTAGGCTCGGTGCTGGTCGCGGACGCCGGGCTCACCCTCGAGGTCGTGCTCGCCGCCGACCGCTGGGCCCGTCGGCGGGCCGGGCAGCACGTCCGCGAGACCTCCGCCGCGGAGCCGCGATCGGCAGCACAGAGAGGGCACTGAGCCCGGGATGGACCTCCTCATCTACATCGGCGGGGCGGTGCTGTTCTTCGCCCTGGTGATGGCCTCGATCGGCCTGCACGAGGTCGGCCACCTGGTGCCCGGCAAGCTCTTCGGCGTCAAGACCACCCAGTACTTCATCGGCTTCGGCCGCACCCTGTGGTCGCGGCGACGGGGTGAGACCGAGTACGGCCTCAAGGCCGTGCCGCTCGGCGGCTACGTCCGCTTCGTCGGCATGTTCCCGCCGCCGCGGGAGCGGCCCGGCCAGGTGCGCGCCGGCCGTACCGGCCTGTTCCAGAGCATGGCCGACAACGCCCGGGCGGCGGAGTGGTACGACATCCGTCCCGAGGACGACGGCCGGCTGTTCTACCAGAAGAAGTCGTGGCAGAAGCTCATCATCATGGCGGGTGGGCCGGCGATGAACATCCTGCTCGCCTTCCTCATCCTGCTCGGGGTGACCGCCGGCTACGGCGTGAACCGCTCCCAGCTGACCATCGCCGTCGTGCCCGAGTGCATCGTCAGCGCCGACGCCCCCGACCGCAGCTGCGCCGGCAAGCCCGCCAGCCCGGCCGCCCGCTCCGGCATCCGGCCCGGCGACCGCATCCTCACCTTCAACGGCCGCAGCGTCCACTCCTGGGACGAGGTGTCCGGCCTGATCCGGGCCAACCTGGACGGGCCGGTGGCCCTGACCGTCGAGCGCGACGGCCGGCGCGTCAACCTGACGCCCGTCGACTCGGTGATCACCGGTGTCGCCGACCGCTACGACCCCGCGAAGCGGGTCGCTGCCGGCTTCTTCGGCGTCCAGCCCGAGGTGCGCCGCGAGCGGGGCGGCCCGGTGGTGGTGCTGCAGGACATGTGGGCGATGACGGAGCAGACGGCCGTCTCGCTGGTGCACTTCCCGGTGAAGGTGTACTACACCGCCGCCAACCTGGTGACGGGCAAGCCGCGGGACGCCTACGGTCCGATGAGCATCCTCGGCGCCAGCCGCGCGGCCGGGGAGATCGCCTCCACCGACCAGATCGGCGGCACCACCAAGATCGCCACCCTGTTCACCGTGCTC